>Ga0156326_109_pt1 | contig 117963 bp, 108 predicted proteins | sample RifCSPlowO2_12_FD_107974 | JGI IMG/M metagenome (GOLD analysis project Ga0156326, IMG submission 107974) | Sphingomonadales bacterium RIFCSPLOWO2_12_FULL_63_15 | reverse complement strand
GGCTTCGGGCTACGCCCTCCGCCCTTCACCGACACCCCAACAACCGATTCTCATCTTGATTGTCGCTACGCTCGCATCCTGTCAGTCGCCGCGCACATGGACGAAGAGGCCCTGCTGAATGATGCCGAATGCCTTGCAAACCTGATGCCTCATCCAACGATGCCGCCTCGAAAAGAAAAGCGCTCGGTCATTCACGCGTTCACGTTCCCAGCGCAAGATTTCAAGCTGCGTATCGGTGACACACCTCTACGCTCCGGAACGCTGGAACCGGCTGGCGAAATTGTCTCGCTTGACGAAGATAAGGGAATTATCGAGTTGAAACTCGGTCCCAGCCGATCCCCGATCGAACCTGGAACAGCGCTGATCCCTGCTGGCCCAATCGGCGACGCGGTGCTCCGGGCTGCCATCTACCGATATGCCGAGCTCATTGCTGCTGGCGGTAAACGATATAACGCGATCACTGCCATACTACGCAGGGATCGACCGCGTTTAATTGATCGCGAGTCGGGGCGGGAGATTGTGGCGGAAGGTATCGATGCGACTACCGGTGCTGTTGACGCGCTGATAGCTCTCGACAGCAGCTACCTGCTCATCCAAGGTCCGCCCGGCGCAGGCAAGACCTACACGTCGTCACAGGCGATCGTCGCTCTGCTGGCGGCAGGCAAGCGGGTTGGGGTCGCCTCGAACTCCCACAAGGCGATCAATAACCTGCTCTCGGATGTGGAGACGAAGGCGATCGCGCAGGGCCTGCAGTGTCGTGGCATGAAGAAATCGACGCGCGAAGATCAAGCCCTTGGCACCGGCGGCTGGATTGAAGACGTTGTTGGGGGCAGTGGCAGCGGGGTTGAAGCACACCACCGTCTGGTGGCCGGGACTGCATGGTTGTTTGCTCGCGAGGAACTAGACGAGGCGTTCGACTATCTCTTCATCGACGAGGCCGGTCAGGTCAGCCTCGCCAATATTATTGCAATGGGGGTGGCAGCACGCAACATTGTGCTCGTGGGTGACCAAATGCAGCTGTCGCAGCCGATCAAGGGTACGCATCCGGGCGATAGTGGCTTGTCCGCACTCGATTATCTGCTCGAAGGCCAGGCTACCGTGCCTGCTGATCAGGGCGTGTTCCTGCCTGTCACGCGACGCATGCATCCGGATCTCTGTCGTTTCGTGTCAGACGCGGTTTATGAAAGCCGCCTTCGAGCTGAGGCCTCCACAGCGCTACAGCGTATCGATGTGGATCCCGCGCGTGACTCCGATGCGATCGCGTCGGCGGGCCTGCGCTTCGTGGACGTGCACCACAGCGATTGTACCCAGCGCTCTCAACCGGAGGCCGACCGCCTGTCGCTGACCTATCGCGCGCTCTTAGGTGGTCGTTGGACCGATCGGCATGGCGAAACTCATCTGATCGGGACAGACGACATCCTTGTTGTTTCGCCCTACAATATGCAGGTCGAGCTGTTGAAACGCGTTCTACCTGAAGGCGCGCGCGTGGGTACGGTCGACAAATTTCAGGGTCAAGAAGCTCCGGTTGTGCTGGTGTCCATGGCAACGTCATCTGGCGACGACCTGCCAAGGAACATCGAGTTCCTTTACAGTCGGAACAGGCTGAATGTCGCAATCAGTCGGGCAAAGTGCTTGGCGGTAATCTACGCTAACCCAAGACTGCTGGAGATACCCTGTTCGACCATCGGTCAAATGGAACTGGTCGATGGGCTATGCTGGGCAAAGCAGTTTGCTGACGAGCAGCGGAAGAACGCCCTGGATATTTTAACCGACAGTTGCGCCGCCTGATGCAGCTACCCTACAGACGATGCGAGTATCCTAGCCGTGGTACTATATGATGTGGGTTACCATCATATAGTACCACGGCTGCATGATCGCATGTGAACCACATCGGCTGCGCGCAAGATGAAGCGCAATGCAAAGAGACCAGGTTGTTGGACTAGATTGGTTGCCGACACTAAATATTATCGATTTCAGAGACATAATGTGGGCGAAAAGGTGGAGGAATGAGCATATGTTCGATGAGGAGTTGGGGCCAGAGCATTGCAACGATGGGGAGGGTTTTGGCGAAGTAAAGGCTGACACCAAGGATGTGCGTGCAATCTGGTCAGCATGGCTCGATCGGGGGTGGCACGGGGTGAAAGTTGCCGATTGGGCTGGCCTTTACCTGCCCGCGAAGCTGGATGCCGACGTTCGATTCCTGAGCCTTTTGGTCGACAAAATGCCGAACTTCGGGCGCGTTGCGCAGCGGATGCGCCGAGAAGCCGTTGGAGACTTGATTCGGGCTCAACATCTGCTGCCTTGGACGAGCAAGGCGCGACCTCAGTTTTTCAGCGAGCAACGCGACGGCCGTCAACTCGTCCTAAAGGAACGCGAACATGCCTTCCCAGTTTCTCAGGTCAAATCGTTAGTGCTGATGGCAATGCGCGATGGCGATATCGAGCAGGCACGTAGAGCACGCGGCGTCGTCGGCGTCATAGCCGCCGGGGGCTGTGCGCTCGAAATCCTGCCGAAGATCGATATTCCCAACGAAGATGGCTCTCAGGCGACCGGAAGCATTCGTCGTCGCCTCGTCCATATGCTCGCGGTCGCGCTTGACCTGAAGATCGATGCTGGCCAAGTCACAGCGCTTGATTGGCAGCGTGAAACACTACTTGAGATCCTGATCCGCCTTTTTTCCGAGAAGCTGGTCGATGCCGTGCGGCAGGGCATACCTCGCCGCTATGTCGAGCACGCCGACGACCTTCCAGCCTTACGCGGACGGCTGAATGTCACGCGCCAGTTCACAACGCTGGCGGTCGATCCTTCACGGCTGGCCTGCCGCTACAATGCGCTGACGTCGGACATCGCACTCAATCGCATCATGAAAGCGGCGATCACCCGTCTCTCCCGTATAGCTCGAACGACTGACAACCAAAGACGTCTTAGAGAACTCGCCTTTGCCTATGCGGATATTGCCGACCTGCCGGTGCAGGCGCTTCGGTGGGACGATGTGGTCCTAGACCGCACGAACGGGCGCTGGCGTGAACTGCTGAACCTAGCGCGCCTGCTGCTGGGCGAGCGGTTTCAGACCACGTCTGCCGGAGGCAGTGATGGCTTTTCGTTGCTGTTCGAAATGAACATGCTGTTTGAGGAATATATCGCACGGATGCTCAAACGGGCCCTTGGTGACACTGACTTGCGTGTCGTCAGCCAAGGCGGGCGGCTGTACTGCCTGGAGGCAGACGATCTGAGGCAGGTCTTCCAGACTCGACCGGACATCCTGATTAAGCGGGGCGATGCTGTAGTTCAGGTGGTCGACACCAAATGGAAACGGATTACCGCAAGGATCGATGACCCCAAACGTGGCGTATCGCAAGCCGACGTGTATCAGATGATGGCTTATGGTCGCCTTTATGAATGCGAGAGGCTGACCTTACTTTACCCTCATCATGACCAAGCCGGATGCGATGAGGGACTGATCGGCGATTACGGCGTCAATGCGTGCCAGGATCGCCTTGAACTTTTTTCCATCGACGTTGCTCGCGGCGATGATATCAAGGCACGGCTGCGGAGCATGTGTCAATCCGGCCTAAATGAGGTGCAATAGATTGACTGGATTCTCGTTTGTTCATGCCGCTGATCTTCATCTTGATAGCCCTCTACTGGGATTAGCGGGAAAATCGGCTGACTTTGCAGCGCGTGTAGAAGCAGCCTCTCGCGAAGCGTTTGACAATCTCATCGCGCTTGCGATTGATGAAGGCTGTCGATTTGTGCTGTTGGCCGGTGACATTTTTGATGGAGATTTACGTAATTTCCAGACGGGGCTCTACTTTATGGCGGGCATGCGACGGCTCGACGAAGCCGGGATTTCTGTCTTCATGGTGTTGGGGAATCATGATTCAGCCAATCGCTTTGCCGACAAGCTGTCCCTGTCGGGCAATGTCCATGTCTTTCCAAAGACCAAGGCCGCCACACATCGCCTGGAGGATGTTGGGGTCGCAATCCACGGTCGCAGCTTCCCCCGTCCGGATGTCTCCGAAGATCTGGCACGCGAATATCCGGCAGCAACCCAGGCGCTGTTCAACATCGGCGTCCTCCATACGGCATGTGCGGGCAGCGAAGGTCATCACGCTCGTTATGCGCCCTGCACGCCCGAGCAGCTCACCAATCATGGCTACGACTATTGGGCGCTGGGCCATGTCCACGCCCATGCCGTGCTCGGCGAGCACCCGCACATCGTCTATCCCGGCAATCTTCAGGGCCGACACCCACGAGAGACGGGGCCCAAGGGGGCGGTTCTGGTCAAAGTCAATGACGGCAGGGTCACCAGTCTCGAGCATCGCGCGCTCGATGTGGTGCGCTGGGCATCGATCATAGTTGATGTGTCAGGAACGAGCGAACACCGGGAATTACTGGATGTCATTCGCGGACATATTGCACAAAGCGCAGAGCAGGCCGACGGACGGCCTATCGCCCTTCGCCTGACGGTGATTGGAACGACACCGCTCCATTCCAGATTGATCCTCGAGCGCACCGTCTTCCGCGAGGACGTGGAAACATTGCTGGCAACGCTCTCGGATGATGTGTGGCTCGAAAAGCTGAGGTTGGATACCGAACATCCGGCCGCCCTCGGCATGGTCGATCCGACGGTGGCTGGAAGGCTTGATCAGGAGGTAGTCCGCCTGAGCCAGGACGGCGCGATTGCACAAGTGCTCGAAGCGCGTCTTGCCGATATTCGGACAAAACTGCCCGCTGGCGCGCATGCCGATGCCTTTATCGAGCAGATGCGTGTTGAGATCCCCGAACGCGCGGCGGCCCTTGCGCGCAGTCTAGTTAGCGAGGCTGGTCATGCGCCTGACTGAACTCGGCCTCGAGAAATATGGCGGCTTCGCCAGTCGCGAGCTCACCATTCCGGAAACGGCGGGCCTTACGGTGGTGTACGGTGCCAATGAGGCGGGCAAGAGTACCTGTCTCGAGGCGATCAGCGACTTTCTGTTCTCGATCCCCAAGAATACTCAGCGCGGCAGCTTGTTCGGATATGATGGCATGCGCGTCGGGGCTTCGATGCTGATGGCTGATGGCAGCACCCTGACGCTCAAGCGCCGCAAGGGCAACGGCAAGACACTGGCTGACCTGTCCGGCACGGCGCTAGATGACACCGCTCTTGCGCCGGTGCTGGGTGCCATCACACGAGAGCGGTTCGAAACGCTCTTCGGTCTGAACCACGAAACCTTGCGCAACGGCGGGGAGCGATTGCTTCACGCCGATGGCGACATCGGGCGTCTGATCGTCGAAGCAGGCGGCGGCTTGCGCACGCTGGTATCTCGCCTCGAAGGTATCAACGGCGAAGCGGACAAGCTCTTCGATACGAGGCGGTCGGTAAATCGTGTTTTCTACCAGCAGCTGACGGCATTCGAGGCAGCCGAAAAGACGGCACGCGGCGCGCAACTCACCCGGGAAACCTTTGAGCAGACGCGTAAGGCATCGCTCGCAGCCGGGGGAAAGCTCGAGGCCCTACGCACCGAGCGGCGCAGCCTTGGTGCATCAACGTCCCGGCTGGAGCGCGTCCTACGCGTCGCGCCGCACTTGCGCCAGCTGGCCAACCTTATTCTGGATCTGGTCGGCTATGATGATGTCGCGCCCTTTCCGGATGATTTCGTGGTAAGGATGCGGAATGCTCTGGACCAGCGCAACGGGGCTGAAAAGCGGCTCGAGGGCGCGATAGAGCGGCGGAACCGCCTGAAGGCGCGGCTTGATGCGCTAGTGGTAAACCCAGGTCTCAAAGCCTCCGAACAGAGGGTGCGTGATCTGGCCGAACGCGCCATTCACGTCAGCAAGGCCCGCTCCGATCGTGCCAATCGTCAGCGGGAAATTGACGATGGTGAGGCTCAACTGGCGGCACTGCGCCGCATGCTTGGCCTGCCGGCCGATGCGAACCTTGCCCAATTGATCCCGGACCAGTCTGCCCTCAATCTTGTGCGCTCGCTTGCCGATGAGATGATGGAGCGCCGTCCCAGTCTTGCCTCTGCCAGAACGCGCCTTGGCGAAATCGCGGATTCACTTGCCGAGATTGACGATTGTTTGAAGGCGGCACGCCTGGCAGGGCATGATGCTCTGCCAGAGGCTTCGTCATCGACCTTTGCCAGCCTCGCGGCCCAGAAGTCGGCACACCAGGCACGTCAGAAGTCGCTGGATACTGACAGCGTAACATTGACCGGACGGCTCAAGGCGCTTGGCTTCAATACCATTGACGCGCTTGCTACCCTGCCATCCCCCAACGTTGACGACATTCGCAGTGAGCAGGCCGCGCGCGAAACATTGACCTCGCAAATCGAGGATCAAGCTAAGCTACAGCGACAGGCCGAGCGCGAGATTTCAGCCGGTGAGGCAGAGATTGGCGCGCTTCAGGCATCCGGGACCATTGCGAGTGATGTATCACTTGCCGAGGCGCGCACCCTGCGCGCCGATGCCTGGAGGCCGATAAAATCGGCATATGTCGCGGGACAGCTGCCCGATGACGGCACTGCTCGCCTAGCTGTTGCTGACGGTCTGGAAACGGCAATCCTGTCTGCAGACGAACTTGCCGATCGCCGCGCCGCAGAGGCAGAGCGGGCTGCATCGCTCGCACTCACCTTGCGGCGCGTCGCGGAGGCAAGGACTGCGGTCAAGACGGCAGAGGAGGAGGCGGCCGCGCTTGTCGCGCAGACGGAAGTGCGCATCGCGCAATGGCGGAACAGTTTTCCGCAGGTTCTGATCAAGCATCCCGAACTGGCGTCGCTGCTCCAATTTGGCCAAGCACGGCAACTGGTGCTGGATGAATCAGAACGCTTGCGGATTTCGGCCAATGCGCTGGCTTTGGAGGAGGCCCAGCTTGCGCCGACCGTTGAGTTGCTCGAACGGATCGAACAGAACCGAAAGCTCGATACCACATTGTCATTCGCCGCTCGGGTCAGCGCGGTGCAAAACGCCATCTCCCGGCACGAACAAGCACATGCCGAATATACCAGGGACACGCGGGACCGCCTGGACTCCGAACGGCAGCACAAGTTGGTTGAGGCGGAAGTGGAGCGACTGTCGGACGCACAGGGTGCCTGGGACACAGCATGGCCTGCGGCAACAGGCGCGCTGGGGCTCAAACCCAACATTTCGCCGGTAGATGCCAACAGTGCTGTCACCGAATGGGTTGGCGCACGCGGTGTGCTTTCTGCAATAGGGCAGGCCCGCCAGCGGCTGAAGCGCATGGACGAAGACGAGGCGAGCCTTGCGAAGGATGTCCGCAGCCTCGCGACTGAACTCGCCATCGAGATCGGCGAAGACTGTGTGGTTGCAGCGCAGATGCTGCTGGCCCGGTTTACCGACAACGCAACAGCGCAAACCCAATATGATGGGGTACTGCCCGACTTTGAGGAAGCGAAGGTTGAGGCCGACCAAGCGGAAGAGGCCCTCGGCACCGCTCGCGAGGAGCTGGCTACCCTCGCTGCTTCGGCAAAACTTGATGGCGGCGATGATGGGGCCCTTCTGGACGCAGCATCACGGTGTGAAGCACGCATGGCTTTGTGCGATGAGATCGCTCTGGCGGAACGCACCGCGACGGACGTGGGCGACAAGCTTGATCTCACTGCATTGCGGGCGGAATGGGATGAACGCGACCTCGATGAGGTTCGCGCGGAACTGACCGAGCAGACATCGCGTGCTGCCGAGATCGAGAGCGAAATTGAGGCAGCCATTCTCGCCGAGAAGGCGGCAAAGGACGACCTTGCTGCCTATCTAAGCCAGAGCGAGGTCAATCACGCCGTTGCCGAACGCGAAGCGGCGGCAGCGCAGATGCATCTCGTCCTCGAACGCTATCTCGAGTTATCGGTTGCGCGCGAATTAGTGACGTCGGCCATGGCAACGATCCGCGCAGAACAGCAAGATCCGCTCATCGCGCGGGCAGGCGAACTGTTCACGGCCACGACACTCGGTGAATTTGCCGGAATCGAGACCGATATCGATGACAAAGGCCACCCGGTCGTGGTTGGACGGCGAGCCAATGGCGGTATTGCTGCGGTCGCTACCATGAGCGACGGTACACGCGACCAGCTTTTCCTCGCCTTCCGACTGGCTAGCCTTGAGAATTATGCCAGTGCGACGGAGCCTCTGCCCTTCATCGCGGATGACATTCTGGTGCATTTCGATGATGAACGCAGCCAGTCCACGCTCGAGTTGCTTGCTGAGTTCGGCAAGATCAATCAGGTTCTTCTGTTTACCCATCATCGTAGCGTCCGCGCCCTAGCGGAGCCGCTCGTTGCGGCTCAGCTGGCAAACATAATTGATTTGGATCGCGTTGCATGAATTAGGACTTGAACGCATATGTTATCAGTCATTACAGGCTCGACGCACTCGCATTTATTCGATCGAATAGCTTTCCAAGATAATAATCGCGGCCATTATCCATAAACAGAACGTGCCGGTCTTCTAATTCAGCCTCGCTAGCGCTAATTCCAACATTGAGTAGGTCGCGGTATGGAGTAAAAGACAGAATAAATGCATTTAAAGTTAAATCGGCATCACCCAATTCTAATTCTCTCCGTTTGATTTCAGAGAAAAGTCCAAGCTTGGGATCGCTGAGGTCGATATTACGGATGCCTTTTGGGTCGATAAAGCTAAGCCATTGCTTGCCGGACGCGTCATCTACAAGCCAGAGTAGGAAATCGGGATAGAAGTTTCCAGCCCGTGCGAAGCCTAAGCCTTTGGCTTGGGTATCGGCGTTGCGCAGCAGATACAAGCTGCGTCCGGCGAGCGTTTCTTTAGCCACGGGTGAATTATAGAAGGCCTCAAGATCGCGGACGAACTGGACTTCGCTAGGGGAATCGAAGGCGATCGGGCGCATCTTTAGGGGCAGACTGCCCGTCACATCAGGAGCCATCAACGGGTAGAGGTCGAGCGTGGCGGTCGGAAGCTTGATCTTGCCGACGAAATCTTCTGGTACCTCGTACAGCCACGGGAAGTGCGTGCGCTTGAATCCCTTGATCTGGTTGTCCTTGTACCCGTCCTTCAGCTTGAGCGTCTTGAGCCGCTTACCGGCGGGCAGGTTGGACTTAGTCGGAAAATCGAGCGCGATGATTTCGTCGCTGGGCGTGATGCCCTCTTCCTTCAGGTAGTCCTTGAAGGCTGCCATGTAGTTGGCGCGCACACCGAAGATGTTCAGCGTTTCCAGCCGCTCCAGATGCACGCCCTTGGGCCGCTCGTGCGGGAGCGACCGCTTGAGCGACATGCCCCTGCCCTTCAAGCGCACACCGCGCCCGAACAGCTGGATGATCTGGGAACCTTCGCCTTGCCCCATGTTCAGCAGGCCCATGGTCGAGACGCGCCAGCTGGACCAGCCCTCAGTGAACTTGCGTGAGCCGATCAGGACATTGAGCTTGCTGCCTTCCAGATTGATAGTGCCGAACAGAGCGCTGCCAAAATCGTCGGTTTCCGTGTCGAACGACTCGACAACCTCGGCAATTTTGAAAAACCCGGCATCGTCACCAATGTTGATGACGCCGATCCGCGCCACGGTGCGTGCTTCTGCCAGGACGAAGCGGCGTTCCTTGTCGTTGTCCTTGCGGTTGTCCTTGGCGGTGTCCGCCGCGACCAGCCGGAACTGGACGGTGCGTCCGTCCTCCAGCTTGAAGCCGTAGTTGCTGAACGCCTCGCCCGACTTGGTGTAATACTGGTCCTTATTGGCCCAGTGCAGCACCACCTCTTCCCCGGAATAGGGAATGGCATAGGTGTCGCCCTTGTACCGGCGCTGGCTGATGAAATCGCCCTTGTCGTAATAGCGCGAGAAGAAGGTCAGCAGGTGGGAGAAGACCTGATTTTCATGCTCCGACGCGCCGGTGGACGCGGCGGCGATTGCTTCGCGAAGCTTCTGCACGGCAGGCACGCTGTCCGGTATGACGCCGTCGGCCTCATATTGGGCGATCTTGTCGGTCAGCTCTTTCGCCAGCGCGTCGGTGTTGGCGGCAGCGCCCACGGTGAAGGCTTCGGCAACCTGCGCCTTCAGGCGGGTGCTGAGGTACGCGTCGATCTCGCCCGCGCGGACATTGAGGATGCGGTAAACCCCGAAATCCAGCTCCGGCCGGTCAATCTGGAAAATTTCGCGAAGCTTGGAAACCAGCGCGTCAAAACTGCTCATGTCGGTTGGTATGCCCCGGATTTGGTTGTGCGTTATGGTCCTATACGACGGACCAGCGGATCGTGAACAAGGTTTCGCTCGACTGGCCGCGCTGAAGGCGTTTTTGCAGGCCCGCAATTAGATCGTCGCGCTTGTCAGCAATTTCGTCTTCCTGGGTGAAGATGTCCTGCCGCTGCTTGCGCTGGCGGCGTTCCAGCTCCTGAATACGTGTCTGGAAGCCGTGTTCTTCCGTCAGTGTGGTGGCCTGGCGCGCTTCGCGGCGGAGCGCCTTAATCTGCTCCTTGGTGTCCTTCAGCGCCTTTTCGGCAGCGAAGATCTTATCCTCCGCCCATTGCTCTAGCCGCTCGCGGGCGACGGCGAAGTGCTGGTTGTTAGCCTCCAGCGAGCGGTTGAGCGTGGCGCGAACATGCTGGTCGGCCTCGGCGTCCAGCCGGGTTGCAAGGTCTGGCGGCAAGGCGGCGGCATCGTGAACGGTCGCGGCAACGCCGAACAGCTTGGTGCAGGCTTCCTGGTCAATCGAACGCCCGGCATCGTCAATCGCCGAGAACAGCAGGTATTCCTCGGTCTCGAACGCGGTCACGGTCAGTCGCCGCAAGGTCAGCCAGCCGCTGCGCCCCTTCAGGGCTTCGACAATCGCAACACGCCCGGGATGGGCGGAAATGTCAAAGCGCAGTTCGGCAACCGGCGTTGCGCCCGCCTTGGCCTGATCGATCACGGATTCGCCAAGCGGGTGCGACAGGCGGTAGAGGAAGTAGCCATGATCGCCCGCAGGCCGCTGCCCGGCGGCGTTGCGCGAAATCAGGTGGTAGCGGCCTTTGTGGATGGCGGGGCCGGGCGGTGCGGTGAGATCGAAGGTCAGCGCTTTCTCATCGAAGCTGGCGCGGTCCTGAAGCACAAATTCGGTGAGGTCCCAAAAGGCGCAGCCAAACCGGTCAAGCTGCTGACGGGCGTTTTCCAGCCGAAGCCGCAGCCGGGCGTGAACGTCCTCGTCAAAGTGCTCCAGCAATGCCTTGCGGGTGTCGTCCATTCGGGATTTGATCTGCTCGTCCAACTCGGCCTGCAGAGCATCGAACGCCGTGGCGATCTCGTCCGGCGTGCGGCAGTCCTGGTAGATTGCCAGAATACGCTTTTCGAAATCGACACCGGATTCGATTGAGCCCAGAACATCATCGGACGCGCCGAACACCCCGTTAAAAAGGTTAAACTTCTCGGTCAGCAGGGCATGAACGCGCTGATCGGCGTCATTGCGCTCGTTCAGGAAGTTGATGACGATAACGTCGTGGGTCTGCCCATAGCGGTGGCAGCGACCAATGCGCTGTTCGATCCGTTGGGGATTCCAGGGCAGGTCGTAATTGATGACCTGGGAGCAGAACTGCAGGTTGACGCCCTCGGCGGCGGCCTCGGTGGCGATCATGATCGAGGCTCTGTCACGGAACTCGTCGATCAGCGCGCTGCGCAGGTCGATAGCGCGCGAACCGGTCGCTCGGCCACTGTCGGCATTGTCCTTGGCCCAGCGTTCGTAAATTTCGGCGGTGCGCGGCCCGTTGTTGGTTCCGCTGAAGGTGACAATCTGCCCGGCATAGCCGTGGGATTCGAGAAAGGCGTAGAGGTAGTCCTGGGTGCGGCGGGATTCGGTGAAAATTAGCGCTTTGCGGCCCGCGCCCATGCGCGCCTGCTCGGCAAATCCGATGTCGAGCGCGGTTAGCAGCGCTTTGGACTTTGTGTCGGTGCCGATAGCGTTCGCCATCGCAGCGAGCGCGGCAAGCTCGTCGATCTCGGAACGCAGACGGCCGGGTTCGATGACGGCGGACGATGCGTTGGCCTCGTCTTCATCGGCTAGCCATTCGTCAAGCAGTTCCTCCTCGATCTCCTCTGCGGTGATGATTTCGTCGGTCCAGTTGTTGTCTGGTTCGCCCCCATCGCGCAAATCGACCAGCCGCTGGCCCAGCGTGGCTAGGGTGCCCGCAATGGCGTGTGAGGATGACGCCAGCAACTTGCGCAGGATCAGGACGGTCAGGTGGCGCTGCCGTGCCGGGATGGCATAGCTGTCTTCACGCTGCAGGAATTTGGAAATGGCGTCGTACAGCGCTTGTTCGGCGTCTGTCGGGCAGAACGGCTGGGTGACGGCGCGACGCTGGGTATAGCGGACATATTCAAGAACCTGCTTGCGCAAGGTGCGCTTGCAGAAGGTCGCCAGCCGCTGGCGCAGCCCCGGAAGGTCACCACCAGCGGTCACATATTTGGCGCGGAAAGCGTTGGGGTCACCGAAGATGTTTTCGTCGATGAACGAGGTCAGCCCGTATAGCTCCATCAAGCTGTTCTGTAGCGGTGTAGCCGTGAGCAGGAGCTTCTTGCGCCCTTCGGTCCCCCAGCGCAGCGCCTGGCCAATGCGATTGCTCGGCCGATATGCGTTACGGAGCTTGTGGGCTTCGTCGATGACAACTAGGTCCCAGGCGACATGCCGCAGCTCGTCCTGCAGCTTGGCGGCATAGTGATACGATAGGACTACTACTGCCTTCTGCTCCAGTGGCAGGGCGTGGCCTTCGCGACGCATAGCGCGATGGGTTTTGGCATCGATGACGACAGCTGGAAGGTTAAACTTCTCAGAAAGCTCGTTCGCCCATTGTTGGCGGATCGACGCTGGGCAGATGATGACCAGCCGCCGTTTGCGCTCCGCCCATTTCTGGCAGAGCACAATGCCAGCTTCGATAGTCTTACCGAGGCCAACCTCATCAGCCAGTATCGCACCTTCCGCCAGCGGCGATTGCAGCGCGAACATCGCGGCTTCGATTTGGTGCGGGTTGAGATCGACCGACGCATCGAACAGCGACATCGACAGCTGGTCTGCTGCTCCTGGCGGAGCCTGCTTGGTCAGGTCATACGCTAAATATTTGGCTTGGTAGGCAGTGAGCGCCATAAACCGTCTTCCGGTCGAACGATGGGTGTTGATTTGACGTGTATGTCACCCAACCGGTTAAGACATGGGGAATGTTAGGTGCAAGCCATTCATTTTTCCAGTTAAACGTCAACCTTCTAGCGGGGCGCACGCCATTGAGCTGTACACCCAACGTTTATGCTCATTTAGGGCGGCACCTGGGACGCCCTTGCACAGTAGCCTATAAATTCGCAGGCGAATGGCTGCACACAATGAGTACCAATTTCGCGCGAGACTTCTGATCCTCTGATCGCTGCGCGAGCGCTTGCTGCGATTTCCTCGCGGCTGGCGAGATGGCTCTCTATTCGTCGAGTCACGTCGGTATCAGCAAAGCATACCGCATTAAAATCGGGTCGTTTCCAATTCAGCGGCCTAGCAAGGTGACGAATGGTTGCCCGTGAAATAGTGAGACCGCAGCTGCGCATCACCCATATCTGGGTAGCAATGTCGGCGAGTTGATATTTTTTCAGCCGCGTGGAAGCTTTGACTTCGATCGCGTGCCAGCCGCCCAGACCATCAGGTTCTAGGATGTCGACACGTACCAAAACATCCTGATGCTGGAATGTTGCCTCAAAGATTGGGTGGCTCGCGTCGTGGGCAATTAGCTGCGTCGTGCGATCAATCGCTGCCTTCATATCGGGTTCGGGTTCGACCAGAACCCCGTCCGGCATGGCCACCGTTGCCAGGCGGCCAACCTCATGTCCGATCCGAAATCGGGCGAGTGTGTCAGAATCAAAATGACCGACCTCGCGGTGATGAATTTGGAGCCATAATCGCCGTGGGCAATGTTCGAACGCAGCGATCTTGGATTTTGACAACCGATATCGGTTGGAACTGGTGCTCATACCGCCTGTTCCAAAGCTGGGAGCAAGCCATCCGATCTGAATTCGTGCCTTCCAACTTTGTTCTGCTCCGCACCGATCAGATAATCAGCCGCAGCCTGAGCCCGACTGGCGGCCGTGAAAATCGCGCGAGGATCATTGCCAAGAACGCGCAGCCAAGATGCGATATATGGTGCATGATCGGTTCTTGGTTTGGAGGCGAGCTCGAGGTGGCTTACGGTGAACGCCGCGCCAAGCTCGGCAATCAATTCCTCCATGGCATAGGCGTCAGATCCAAAACGGCCAGACAGGTCGCGGTCGAGACGGATCTTTGCGCCCGTCCAATGGGTCAGCTCATGGGCTAGAACCGAATAATAGGCCTCCGCAGATACGAATGCGCCAAACGACGGCATCGAGATCATATCGGCGTGAGGGTCGTAGAAGGCGCTGTCGCTACCCTCCCAAATATTCGCTGATTGAGCACGGAAAAAGGCGTCAGCGCGCTCAATCGGTGCAATTGCAGGATGCTGAAGGGCTACCTCCTCATAGCTATCGACCTGCGCCATGTTGAAGACCCTGAATGCGCGCGCGAACATCCGCTGACGGTCGGGCTGACCATTACCCTCGTCGAGATCCATGCGCTTCTCGACGGGTTTCCATAGTAACACGGTCGTTGCTCGCTCTCCCTTGCGAACCTGCGCGCCCAATTGCATCCATTGCCGGTAGGTTGCCCATTTTGCTGACTTGAAACCGCGGTGGCGAGCCTCTGCCCAAAGCAGCAGCGTATTAATGCCACGATATGGCCGACCGGTAACAATGTTCTTCGGAGAACCAATGCTCGCACAGTTATACCAAGGCATGTGGAATTCAGCGGTGCCAGCCTCGATAGCGGCGACAATCTCGTCGGTGATACGCTGATATAAGTCTGCCTTCATTGTTGTCCTCGCACCGCAGTTGCGATGAAAGGTTCACGAACAGCAGAGATTTCTTGCGAGGAACCGCTCCAGTTCCTCTACATCTGGGTAACGGGACGCGATGGTATATGGCGGGTGATATGCCTTTCGCGTTCTTACAAACCCCGCCTGAAAATGATCCTCGAGCTGGAGGTCGTCCCCATGTCGCAACTCCCCCGTGAGGGCATTCTGCCGCAAATTTGCTCGCCTGTTTTCAAATCTTTATTATGGATTGAAACCCGGGAATTTCCGTGATGGCGTCAACAGCGAAGGGCCCGACCGGGGATGCGAGTTCAACGGTCGACTGTGTAATGCCAAATTGCAGTCATATGGACATACCGCCACCAGACGATTGCGAAAGAGCCTTTGTCATAGGTCTGCCAGCCTTTCGGCTACTGCGGGGACATTGCTGAGGCCAGACGCGTTACACGCAGATCCGCCCGTGGGCATGCGATCCCATTCGTGATCGTCTGGCAGGGTGGGTGTGATCATAGCCAGTGCATGGACGACACGCTCTTCATGCTCTTGCTCTATCGATACACCTGTACGGTCGCCAGAAATGATAATTTTGATCACTTTCGCTTCCCTGCTGCTGAGGATATCGATCCAAGGCAGGACATCAAATTCGACGCTTCGATTAACTATAGCATCCGGATTTGCAAAATCTACGACAGGAAAATAGTCTACTGCACGATCCTCCTTCCCATTTCGATATCGAACAGCTGACAACTTGATATGAGCTGGGTTACCCGGAATCAGTTCCATGCGTGCGCGGTCTGCTTCGATCACGCGCATCAGCAGTAACGCCCGAAGCATTGCCACGGCATCGAGTGTTAGGAATATTCCGTTTTTGTTAATGCGAGCGTGAATATTTTGGAAATCACTATGGTAGGGCGGCGCTATTGCAAAGGCGAGCGTGAAGACGCCCTTTTCGATGAAATAATGATTGCCGTCATCACGGATGAATGCGCCGGCACCAAGACGTCTGAGAATTCGTTTCAGAGTAGGTGCAACTATGGCGGGAATGGCAATCCGCTCACGATCTATATTTGGCGTACTGAAAGACATCGGACGAACATGGTTTGTACTGATCACAGCCCCCGCCTCTTGCAGAACGTCAAAGTTTCCAGCCCAGCGCAAGACCCAATCGAGCCCCTCAATCAAGGAGACGGTATCAAAGGTGCGGCGAGGCGCATCAAGTGCGAGGTTAGCGAGCGTCGTCTCAGGAGCGGGCATTGGATCGACACTAATATTCAGGCACGTATCACCATAGATGATCGTCAACGTCTTTTCCCGCGCTACATAATGAAAAAATACAAGCTGCTGCTTGTTGGCCACATTGCTCCAATTAAAATGTTGACCGTTTAAACTATGATCAAACAATTCCGACAGTATATGGAATCTAAAGGTGAATGAAATATCGCTGTTATGCAGTTCCGATTCATGATGAAGAGCAGGTGAAGTAGCGCATATATCGAATCCGGGTATGCTATTATGAAATTCAACTGCCTCTCTCATTAATTTTATCGTACACATCTGCAGCCTCGCCGCGAGCCTACGGTCAGAAATATACCTCTCTTCTGAGGGTGCTGTTCCTTTTATTCCTTTCAATCCATTGATTGGCTCGCGAAGTTGACGTAGGATTGCCTGGTCATCGTTAGGGAGCTGAACGCCCACTACCGCGTCATGCAGGAGATCCAGTGGGATGGCCATGAATACGCCGTGATGGCTATTAAAGCGCGTCTGCCCTCCGTCCTTCATCTCTTTCAGCGCAGCAAGTGCAAGCTTCGCGTCCTCATCCAAACCCACCGCGTTAAGACCGTCTCTAGATCGAACCTTCGCAGAGGCTGCATTTAGGTTGTTGATGGCTGCTGCACGTCGAATTTCGTCGGGGAGGTTAGTGTCAGCGGGGTCCGCGCCATTGCGAATGGCGCGATCAATCATGTGACGTAAAGCTTTCATTTTCAATTTCCTGTTCCAGATTTTGGGGAGCGAGCCGCCCAGCAAGGTCGCGTGCGTGGCCGATTGAGCGGATCTTTTGCCCAACTAGTTCGCTCGTCATGTTCAAGTTTATCGATCACGCTGAGTGCCAAGGGGTCGCCCGTTACCGCACGCCGCGCTTCAAATAGGGTCAAGGCTTCACAGCGGCGTTCACGCAGTCGAACCCGCTCACGATGTTCTTGAAGTTCCCAGCCGGTAAATAATTGATCCCATCGTCCGGCATGCCACGCAGACAGATGAGCCATGCCTTCCGCCGCCGCGCCCGTCTGGCCTTTACGTCCGATGCTGTGCGAAAAGCGCAACCGTGCTCTTTCAACGGCGCCCGCAGGATGTCGCTGCCGATTGGCAACAGCTAGATGGTCGATAAGCGGAACGTTCTGAATGAGCAGAGCGGGATCGAGGCCTGCCCATATGTAGCGACGAAGCAGTGACCATTGCCGGTCGAGCGCATTACGCGGATCGACCGGGGCGCGAAAATCCAGCTCTGGAAGATCGTTTATGCCCGGCTGGGTAAGGACAGATCGACCAAAATAGTTATTGAGCCAGCCTTCCATGTCCGTGCCTGCCGGGAGGTGAAAAACAAGCGACCCGATAATATTTCCGGCGGCGTCGCGCCCGAGCAGCGATAGACGATGAAGCCCTGGTCCGGTATGTGCACTCCCGCCACATCGCCTGCAGCAACCGCGCACATGCACGAAAGCGAGTATCGAACTTTTCGTGGACGAAGTGCGCCTTTAGCAACTCTTCTGGCACGATGGGCAGTTGGCCAATGGCTTTGCCGGGCTCTGGCGTCATGAATTCTCCTCTGCTGGCCGGGCAGTGTCCGGCAGCAAAGATTCATCGAAACGGTCGATATCTATGCAGGATTTGCAATTGTTCCTTGATCACGCAAAATCAGCAGAAGGGCCTCCAGGCCTTTCTGCGTGAGGGCCGACACCCCACCATCAATGTAGATTTTTCCAGTGGTGGGATAGAAGTTGACGCCCTTGGGCAGCTTCAATTGGAATGATGAACCTTCAGGTCGGCGCACATCCGCGCCATAACCGCGCAGCTGAACGATGGCAGTAGCCATCAACGCATCATCACCCGGCTGGATTTCCGCTGACGGCATCTTCTTAAATTTCATCATATCTTCCTTCATTTCTCTTCCAAGGATGGAGAGGGAAAGGGAGAGAAGGATGGTATGTATAAAGGCAGGATAGATAAGGGTAAGGTAGGCATTAGGGAGGGCATAGGCGTCTGGAGCGCCAGAAATTTATGCGCCGCAGAGCCCCCCTTGTCGAGTCGTTCGAGCGCTAACCCCGCCAGCGTTTCCCGCTATTTTTGCTCGAGGTTGACTAGATTTACGTCGATGTCGATCTTATCGATGGCGTCTTTCAAGTTTGCGACCGTCAATCCCTTATTGTAGCGGGCTGTTTCACCAGCCGTTGCATGGCCCGTCACTTCATCAATGACGGAATCTGCAACACCTGCCCGCTTCATAAACGTCGTGGCGCTGTGGCGGAACGAATGGAAATCCAGCCCTTCGACGTAAAGATCTGTGTCACGTCGATAGCGCGTGAACCATTTAGAGTAATTATGCCCTAAACGATCATCCGCGCCTCCAGGCTGTAAATTCGGAAACAATAACTGGGCGGATTCGGTCCGCAAGGCATCAGCATAGTTTAATAAACCAAGCCGGATCAGCATATTATGGATCGGCACCTTCCGAACAGCATTACTGTTTTTGAGTTGGCGGCCATCGCCCTCTCTGAGATCAAACACCCATATCCCTTCGGTTTGGCGCACATCGGTCAACCGAAGCTGACAAATTTCTTCCTGACGCATTCCGGAATATACAGCGATGAGCGGAAGCCAGAATTTCTCGTCCCGAAGGACATGCTGCCCTGGCTTAGATCGCCGATGCTCAGATTGGCAGCCAGTCCAAATAGGAGTCGAGAACAGCTTTTGGAGGGCTTCACTGTCCCACATCTTACGTTGGTCACGTGCGCGTTTCGCCGCCGTAAACTTCCAATCGTTAAAAATCTTGATGCTCGCCGTCCCTTGTTCGATGGCGCTATCCCATAAAGTAGACAAAGCAGCGAAATGCCGCTGCACAGTGCGTGACGATAGGCGCGGAACGTCTTGCTGTAGCGCTTGAGCAACGATTTGCTGTGCTGACAAACCCCGATATTCGGCCGCTTTGCTGTAGTTCGCGGGCAACTCCTCAAGCAGTGCCTTGAAACGACCCGCATCGGCTCGGACGTATCCGCTGAGTGGCCGATCCCCAGCAAAGTCGCAGAAAATCGAATATGTGGCTCTTGCCTGTAGATAGGTTTGACGTTCCCAGATTTTCCGCCGCAACTGGCCCTCGCGAAACAATTCCGCCGCTTCCGAGAAGGTGGGACCGGCCACTACGGAAGGCACTTCAACCGAAGGGGGCGCTGGGTTAGAAATCGGAGCAGAGGGCGTTTCTCGCAACGCTTGGGCCAGCAGTTTGTCGGAAGGCTCGTAGTTGAAATTGCCTTCCCACCGCGCGCGCAACGTTTCCGAAACCTCAATCCCCGCCCGAAGCATCGCATGTTCGAGGCGGCGCACCTCGCTCCTCTCAAATTTGGCGTCAATGCCGAAACGACGGGCCAACATTGCGCCGGTAATCATCCGCACGGAGTCAAATGCATTACTAGCCAGGTCGATGCGTGAGCGTTCTGCCAAAATCCGGTAATGATCGCTAAGCCCCTGGCGAACTTCTTCACGCACAGGCTCATCGCTATCCAACCGCACGCTTTCATCGCGAGAGAGGATCGTCGCGTAGAAATCCTTGATCAGGGCCGCAATGTCTTGATCGGTCAGCAACGGGACACACCTAACGACACCGAACATCTCCTCCGATTGGAGATACAAATAGCGGGACAGGCTTCGTGCCACCGCCGCATCATTCGTACCCAGACTGCATGTCAGCTCAACCCGTTTAAGAATAGGTTGAAGGGCAGCCGGAATCCCTCTGCGGAAATGATAAATCCCTGCCCGACGCACCGTATTTGGGATGGCTCCCATACCAACAAAGCCTCAACTTTGTAGCAGAGCTTTGTAGCAAATGCCCCACCACGGTTCCGGCGCTGTTCGAAAGCCAAGGTTTTGCAGTGTGTTGATGGAAAACTGGCTGGGGCGGCAGGATTCGAACCTGCGCATGGCGGCATCAAAAGCCGCTGCCTTACCGCTTGGCGACGCCCCAGCAGGCCGACCATCGTCGGCGCGGGTCGCCATATAGCGCGTCGGGCGCGAAAGGAAAGCCTAGTCATCACAGTTTCGCGACGGCACTATGACGCTTCTTGGCTTCGTACCGGATTACCACAACCATGTCCGCTTCCTCCTCCCCCACCTCCGCGCAGATGGCGCCTGCATCGCCGCTCTTCCTGCGCGAGGATGAAATCCGGCGCGGCATCGAAATGCTCTATTTCGGCTATTCCGCGCTGACCCGCTCGATCGACGAGGGGCTGGCGGCGCAGGGGCTGGGGCGGGCGCATCATCGCGCGCTCTATTTCATCTCGCGCCAGCCCGACCTCACCGTCAAGGATCTGCTGCGGCTGCTGTCCATCACCAAGCAATCGCTGGGCCGGGTGCTCAACGACCTGATCGAGCGCGGCTATATCGAGACGCGGCCTGGCGCCAGCGACCGGCGGCAGAAATTGCTGCGATTGAGCGCGGAAGGGGCGGCGCTGGAGGCCGAACTATTCCGGGCGTTGCGGGAAAAAATGGCAGCGGCCTATGCGCAGGCAGGGCAGGGATCGGTCACCGGATTCTGGCGCGTGCTGGAAGGGTTGATCCCCGAATCGGATCGTTCGATGGTGTTCGGCCTGCGCGGGCGATAGCGCACGGGACGCAACCTAATCGGACTTCCTGCGCTTATCGGACTCCATTCATTGGCAAGAGGAGCCATCATGCGTCACAAATTTCTCGCCGCACTGGCGGTCGTTTCGGCGGTCAGCCTGTCGGCCTGTTCGGAAAAGACAGAGGACAGCATCGAAAATACCGGGTCGGCGATCGGCAATGACATGAGCAGCGCGATGGACCGCGCGGGCGACACGATCGACAACGGGCTGGATGATGCGGGCCGCGCGATCGACAATGGCGCGGCGCGGATCGGCGCTGCGACCGACGAAGCGGCGGAAGATGCGGATCGCACCGCCGATGAAGCCAAGCGCGACGTCGGCGATACGCTGCAGGAAGCGGGCAGCGACCTCAAGAACGACTGATGCCAATGAGCCACGCATGACTGTGCGGTTATGCGTGGCTCATGCGCGCGCTTGACGGCGCGCTGCATTGCGGACAGCGCAGGGATATGTCGTCCGCTGCGCCCGCCCCATCCCCCACCAGCCACCTGATGATCGGTCGCCCCGAACTGGCGCTGATCGGCATCACCATCCTGTGGGGTGGCACATTCCTGATCGTCCATCATGCGATGCGCGAATCGGGACCATTTTTCTTCGTGGGATTGCGCTTCGGGACAGCGACGCTCGTCACTCTGCCGCTTGCCTGGCCGCTGTTGCGCGGCATCACGCGGCAGGAACTTGGCGCTGGCCTGATGATTGGCCTTAGCATTTTTGCGGGCTATTCGCTCCAGAGCTGGGGGCTCCAGACGATATCGAGCAGCACGTCGGCCTTCATCACCGCCGCCTATGTCCCGTTGGTGCCGATCCTCCAATGGATCATCCTGCGCAGGCGACCGCGAATCGCCAGCTGGGTCGGGGTCGCCCTGGCGTTCGCTGGCCTCATGCTGATCGCCGCGCCGCAGGAGGGGGTGGCGCTGGGCACGGGAGAGGTGCTGACCCTGATCAGCACGCTCGCCATCGCGCTGGAGATCATCTTCATCAGCCTATGGGCGGGGCAGGTGAATGTCGCGCGTGTGACGCTGGTGCAGTTGGCCGTGACCGCGCTGCTGGCTTTCGCCTGCATGGTGCCGTCCGGCGAAGCGGTGCCGCCCTTGTCCTGGACCGTGATCCTGTCGGCCTGCGGGCTGGGGCTGGTCACGGCGCTCATCCAGTTCGTGATGAACTGGGCGCAGCGCAGCGTGTCGCCGACTCGCGCCACGCTGATCTACGCGGGCGAGCCGGTTTGGGCCGGGATCATCGGGCGGATCGCAGGCGATCGCCTGCCGCCGCTGGCGCTGGCCGGTGGCCTGCTGATCGTCGCCGCCATGATCGTGAGCGAAATGCGGTTCGGGAAACACGATCGCGCCTCGACCTAGTCCCGCCGAAACACCGGCGCGCGCTTTTCGAAGAAGGCGGCAAAGGCTTCCTGCGCTTCGGCGGACCGCAGCGTGTCGCGGAACAGCCGCGCTTCTTCTTCGATCCGGGCGGTGAGAACCGCCGGATCGCCTTTCATCAGGCGCCGGGTGGTGGCGAGCGCCTGGGGCGGCTTGGCCACCAATATTCTGGCCTTGGCGCGCGCATGCGCCAACAGCCCGTCGGCGGGCACGACCGCCGTGACCAGCCCCGCGCGATCGGCCGCCTCGGCCTCCATCGGCTCGCCCAGCATCAGCATCGCTGCGGCCTTGGCTTGGCCCAGCGTCGCAGGCGCGAGCAGGCTCGACCCGGCTTCGGGGACCAGCCCCAGATTGACGAAGGGCATGATGAAGCGGGCGTCGGGCGCGGCATAGATGAGGTCGCAATGGAGCAGCATCGTCGTGCCGACACCCACGGCCAATCCCTGCACGGCGGCGATGATCGGCTTGTCGAAGGCGGCGATGGCGCGGATGAAGGCGAAGGCGGCCGCGCCGCCCTCCGGCCCGGCCATGAAGTCCTTGAGGTCATTGCCCGCGCAGAATGCGTCGCCATTCGCTGTGAACAGCACCACCGCGATGTCCGCGCGCGCCGACGCATCGGCCAGCGCGGCGTTCATCGCATGATACATGGGGGCGGTCAGGGCGTTCTTCTTGTCGGGGCGGTCGATATGGATTTCGATGACGCCGGCGATATCTTCGATGATCGCGATGGACTCGCTCACGATGCGCTCTCCCTTATGTCTCTGGCGAAACTGTTGGCGCAAGCGACGGGCCGCGTCTATCCCCCCGCCGTCTGTCAGCCCAAGGCCTAGCTCCATGATGAACCGACTGCGCCACGCCCTCGATCCCTTCCTATTGCTGCTGCTGGCAACCGTTGCCCTAGCGTCGATCCTGCCCGCGCGGGGGGATGGTGCGCGGATTGCGGGAATGGTGGCGGACGCTGGCATCGTGCTGCTTTTTTTTCTGCATGGGGCAAAATTGTCGCGCGCGGCGATCTGGGACGGGACGCGGGCGTGGAAGCTGCATCTGGCGGTGCTGGGGACGAGCTTCCTCCTCTTCCCGCTGATCGGCCTCGCGACGCAGCAGATCGGTATCATCCCCGATGACATGCGGGCGGGACTGCTGTTCCTGACGTTGCTGCCCTCGACCGTGCAGTCGTCGATCGCCTTCACCGCGATCGCACGGGGCAATGTCGCCGCTGCCGTGGTCAGCGCGTCCTTCTCCAACCTGCTCGGCATCGTCGCGACGCCGCTGCTGGTCGCGCTGCTGATGCGGCAGGGCGGGGCGAGCGTATCGCTGGCGTCGATCGAGGGGATCGTGCTGCAACTGCTGCTGCCCTTTCTGGTCGGCCATCTGGCGCGACCCTGGATTGGCGGGTTTGTGGCGCGGCACAAGGCGAAGATCGGATGGGTGGATCGCAGCTCGATCCTGCTGGTCGTCTATGCGGCCTTCTCGGCGGCCGTCGTGGAGGGGCTGTGGCAGAGCGTGACGGGCGGCGAACTGGCGCTGCTGGCGGGTGTCTGCTGCCTCATGCTGGCGACCGTGCTGGCGCTGACATTCGGGCTGGGGCGGCTGATCGGACTAAGCCGCGAGGATGCGATCGTGCTGCAATTTTGCGGGTCGAAGAAAAGCCTGGCGACCGGCGTGCCGATCGCGGGCGTGCTGTTTCCCGCGGCGGCGGTCGGGCCGATCCTGCTGCCGCTCATGCTTTTCCACCAGATTCAGCTGATGGTCTGCGCCGTGCTGGCCCGGCGTTACGGCGCGCAGGTCGCTGAATGACAAAGGGGCGGAAAGCGCGATATTGCGCCTTCCGACCCTTTGCCTGTCCCTCCCTACGCTCTGGCGCGCGGGACGGCTCGACCCATTAGAACTTCACGCGGCTTTCGATGCCGATCGTGCGCGGTTGCGCGACCGACTGGGCATAGCCGCGATAGATGATCCCGTCATTGATCTGGCCACGGCGGGTCAGGTCGTTGGAAACGCCGGTGATCGCATACTTGTCGAAGATGTTGTTGGCGAACAGGCTGATTTCCCAGACGTCCGTGCTGTAGGTCGCGGCAGCTCGGTGCATCATATAGTCAGGCAGGCGTTCGCCGCCGCCCCGTGCGCCGGGACGGGTCAGGATGCTGCCGGTATAGGTCGCGGTCCAGTTCAGGCGCAGATCATTCTCCGCCATCGGGACGGTATAGACGGCGGACGCCGCACCCGAATGTCTGGCCGAGCCAGGCAAGCGATCACCCGATTCCAGGCTGGCGAAACCGTCTGCGGTCGATAGAAGATCAGGCACATCCTGCGTCAGCTTGGCATCCAGATAGGAATAGTTGCCGCGAACGGTGAACTGGTCCGTGATGCGCGCATTGAAGCTGAAATCGACGCCCTGCGACTTGGCCTTGCCGCCATTGGCCGTGATGCCGATGGCACCATTGACCGTCTGGCTGGCCAATTGAATGCCGTCCCACTTGACCTGGAAGACGGAGACGCTGGTGCTGAGGCGGCGATCGAACAATTGCGCGCGCACGCCCAGTTCCAGATTATTCACCTTGTCCGGCCCGAAGGTCAGCTCATTAGGCAGGGCGCAGAGATTCTGGCCGGGAGGAAGCGGCTGGATGCACGGCACGACACGGTTCACACCGCCGATCCGATAACCCTTGCTGTAGGTGGCATAGGCCATGAGGTCGGGCGTGAAGTTGAACGAGGTGTTGAACTTCCAGACAAAGCCATCGTCGCTGGCCTGCCCGCTGCGCACGCGCGACGGATCGACGGTAAGGCTGGGATAAGGCATCCGGCGACGGCCCGAACGGGTCATCGGCGTGTCCGAACCACCCGTGATCGACGTATCATATTTGAAATAACGGCCGCCCGCCGTGATCTGCCACTGCTCGATCGGCTTGAAGCTCAGCTCGCCGAACACTGCCTGCTCTTCGGTCTTGGACCGGGTGAAGGACACATATTCCGCACCGTCGGGACGGATCAGGCCATCATAGAAGCCGCCATAGATTTCGCTGCCGGTGGGCGATGCCGCGAATTCGGCGAAACCAGGCAGGCGCTCGATGCTGTCCGACTTGAACTTCATGCTATTGTAGAAGCCACCGACAACCCAGCTGAACGGTCCGCCATGGGTCGAAACCAGGCGGATTTCCTGGTTGAACTGCGTACGGCTGTTGTCGTTGGTGGTAAAGCCAGCGAATGCCGGGAAGAGTTCATAATCATAGTCGAGGTCGAGCAGCAGGTCGGTGACGTCGCCGACGGTGTTGTTCTTCGTCTTGGTGTAGGCCGAAGCCCAGACCGCCTGGAACACGTCGCCCAGTTGCGCTTCCATTTCCAGGCTGATCAGCGTCGATCGGCGGGTGGAAGGTTCTGCGAAACGCTTGGCGGATTCATATTTGCCTTCGCCCAAAATGCCGTCGGTGGTCGCCTGCGCGCCATCGGTCTTGGTCTTCTGATAGGCGTAGGTCAGGTAAGCGTTGAAGTCGGGCACCGAGAGGCCGAGCTGGTTGCGGGTCGTGAACGTCTTTTCGAAGTTCAGATCCTTGCGGCCCGCGAAATTGGCGTCCTGCTGCGCCTGTGTGCCCAGCGGATTGCTGGCCGGACCCGGCTGGGCGATGGACACGCCCGGCGTCGCGACCAGATAGGGATAGTCGATGAAGCCGGGGTCATAATAATAGCCGGTCGCCGAGCGGAAGGCCAAGACATCCTTGACGATCGGGATGTTGATCGTGGCATCGCCGACATAGCCGACACCCTTGCTGTGCGCGACATCATAGACGCGGCCATGGACTTCGCCGCTGAATTGCGTCGGATCGGGCCGGTTGGGAATATAGCGGATCGCGCCCGCCAGCGTGCCCAGGCCATAGAGCGTGCCCTGCGGCCCCAACAGCGTTTCGATCCGTTCGATATCGATGAACTTGAAGTCCAGATAGAGCGGAATTTCACCCAGATAGGTGCCGATCGCATTGTCGTAATTGGCCCCGGTCGCGCCGCTGTCATCGGCCGACAGGCCACGCATGACGATGGTGGCCGCGCCGCGCGGGCCGGTGTCGGTGACGGTGATACCCGGCGTGAAAGCGCCCAGGTCGCGCACGTCGTCCAGTCGTTCGCTGGCCAGTTCGGCCGCACTGATCGCCGAAATATTGATCGGCGTTTCCATCAGCGTGGTGGAGCGGCGGGTGCCGGTGACGACGATGACGTCGCTTTCTGCGTCGGCGGCGGCCTGCGGCTCCTGTGCCAGGACCGGCGTGGCGAAGGCGGCGCCCGATATGATGGTGGCGGACAGCAGCCCCATTTTGAGTTTTGCGCGATACGACATGGTCTTCCCCTTTTTGTCCATTGTCTTCCCTGCTTTCGATCCCCTCCCGGATCGACCGCCCCGCGCTTGGTGCGGCGGCAGCGGCTGGCATCGGACGGCACGGACTGCCGCCTCCTTTTCTTCTGATCTGGGGTAGAGGCTATGGAGTGCGCAGGCAGTCAGACATGGGGCATTTGACGTAGCCTGTTCGTCCGGGTCACCATGGGCCTATCCTACGTCAAATGCCCCATTGGGCTTGGAGACCGTCCCCGCCTACCCCTTGGGCGAGGGGCGGGAAAACCTGCTCCATATTTGTTGCCTATGCCCGCATCGCGCGATTGCGGTGGACCGGGCCGGAGAATGACATGCCGTCTTTGAGCGCCGTCACAGGATGGAGCATGGCCGGGATCGCGGCCATCGGGGCTGCGGTCGCGGGCGACCTGCCGCTGCAAATGCCCAATGCAGGAACACCCGCGCCGCAAATGCCGGCCGAGGATGATATGGGACGGCCCAAGCCGCTCGAACTGCCCAAGGATGTCGAGGCCAAACTGGCAGGCGTCGACAAGGCGAAGATCGATTTCCTCAAGAGCGGCGTGACCGGGCGCTATGTCGAAAAGGACGCGCTCTTCGCCCGCATCCGCACCGGCAAGCCCGAAGAAATCAGCGCCTATATCGACGCGATGCAGGCGCTCCATGCCCAGGTCGAGTTCAAGGCCGGGCGCGATGTCGCGGCGATCCCGCTCGACACCCGTTCCCCTTGGTTCAACGCCTGGAAGGCCAGGCGACCGAACAGTATGGACCCCAAGCGGGACGTCGGGCCGATCGAACTGACGCGCTATGTCGGCGGCTGGGGCGGTGGCTTTGCGACTTTTGCGGGCGCGCCGGTGGCGATGACGCCGGAGGATTTGAAAGCGGGCAAGGTCGATGTCGCGATCGTCGGCGCGCCGCTGGACATGGGGTCGGGCTGGCGCAACGCGATCGACGGGCCGCGTGCGATGCGGATGACCGGGGGCGCGGCCGGCAACGACATGTATTCGATGATCAACCCCAATGCCGCGCTCAAGATCGTCGATTATGGCGATATCGCCATCGACCAGAACAGCACCGAGCGCAGCGTCGATCATGTGCGGGAAATGGTGGCGGAGATCGCGCGCACCGGCGCGATCCCGATCGTCATCGGCGGCGACCATAGCCTGGAATATCCCAATGTCGCCGCCGCCGCCGATGTGCATGGCAAGGGCAATGTCGGCGTCATCCATTTCGACAGCCATTATGACATTGGTCGCGGCCGCGTTCATCTGCTCGACCATGGCCAGCCGGTCTATCGCGTCATCAACGAAGGCCATGTCCGCGCCAGCGACTATATCCAGGTGGGCCTGCGCGCGCGCGGGCCGGATCTGGAGACGTTCGGCTGGATGCGCAACAAGGGCATGAAATACCACACGATGGTCGAAGTCGAGAAATGGGGCTGGGACAAGGTGATGGCCCGTGCGCTCAAGGAAGCACGCGGCAGCACCAAGAAATTGTGGATCAGCTTCGATGTGGACGTGCTGGACCCCGCCTTCATGCCCGGCACCGGCACACCGGTTCCCGGCGGCCTCACCATGCGGGAAGCGCAGCCGATCATGCGCAACCTGTGCGCGGAAAATGACATTGCCGGCATCGATATCGTCGAAGTCGCGCCCTATCTCGACACCAGCTACAAGACCGCGCTCAACAGCAATTTCCTGCTGAACGCCTGCCTGGCGGGGATCGCCATGCGCAAGAAGGGCTTGAAGCCCGGCTATCTCAACCCCGTCTCGGTCGATCACGGCCTCGACAGCTATTATGGGAAGAAGAATTGATGGCACGCACCCCCTTGCTGGCGCGGTGCGCCGCCGCAGCCCTGGCGATCGCAACCCTGTGCGGCCCGGCCCATGCGCAGGCGAATGATCCGCTCGCCACCTTGTCTCCGGAAAAGAAGGCCTTTCTGTCCGACCCCGTGATGTTGACGCACTTTGGCCTGACGGCGGAGAAGCTCCAGGTCGCGCTCGCCGGGCGCAGCGCCGCAGATGTCGATGCCTATGCCACCGCGCTGATGGCGGTGGTCGAGGACAGCAAGTTCAAAGCCGGGCGCGACCCGTCGGAAATCGCCCTCAACCCGCAGGCGCGGGGCTGGAATGCAGGCACCACCGTTCGCCCCAAGCTGTTCGACAAGTTGAAGCGTGACGATGGGCCGTTCAGCCTGAAACGCTATCAGTTCCAGAAGGGCGGCATCCCGACCTTCGCCGATGCGCCGGTCGCGATCCGCAAGGAGGATCTGGTCGCGGGCAAGGTGGAGGTCGCCTTTGTCGGCGTGCCGCTCGATTTTTCGTCGGGCTGGCGCGACGCCAAACATGCGCCGATGGCGCTGCGCGGCATGGATGGGCTGGTTGGGGCGGACGCCGATGGCGGAATCGATCCGGGCCTCATCCTGTCGATCGCGGATTATGGCGACCTGACGCCCGACTATATGGCGCCGGACCGGGGGCTGGATCATATCCGTGCGATGATCGCCGAAATGGCGAGCGTCGGCACGATCCCCTTCATCGTCGGCGGCGATCATACGGTCATGTTCCCTGACGTCGCGGCGATGGTCGACACCTATGGCGCGGGCAAGGTGGCGCTGGTGCAGTTCGATGCCCATGCCGATGCCGACCTGAACGACGCGCATATGATTTCCGACACGCAGACGCTGACCCGGCTGATGGAACAGAATCTGTTGCGTGGCAGTGACGTGACGCTGGTGGGCCTGCGCGGGCGCGGCGCGGACGTCGCTACGCAGAAGCGGCTGACCGACAGCGGCGTGCGCATCCTGTCCACCGCGGCGGTGACGGAGCGCGGCTGGCAGGCGGTGACCAACGATATCCTCTCCGGCCTCAAAGGCGGGCCGGAAAACATCTTCATCTCGTTCGACATGAGCGTGCTTGATCCGGGCGATGCGCCCGCTTCCGGGCGGCCGGTGCCGGGCGGCATTTCCATGCGGGAAGCGATCCCGATGGTGCGGCAACTCTGCGCCCAGACCAAGGTGGTCGGCTTCGACCTGCTCGACGCCGCGCCGATCCTGGACCCGACCTATGTCAGCCGGATGAGCGCCAACTACATCTTGCATGCCTGCCTGTCGGGCATCGCGATGCGCAAGACGGGCATGTCGGTCAAGACCGCCAAGCGTTAAGGGAGAAAAGCGATGCCGTCGATCAACGCCATAACCGGATGGAGCATGGCGGCGGCCGCTGCTGCGACCTCCGTGCTGGCGGGGGATGCGTTCGACACGCCCAACCCGCCACCGCCGATCCCGCAGGAAGACATCATGGGCAAGCCAAAGCCCGTGGAGCTTCCCGCCGATGTTGCCGCCAAGCTGACCGGCATCGCGCCGGAAAAGGTCGCGCTGATCAAAGAGGGGCAAACCGGCCGCTATGTCGAAAAGGACGTGCTGTTCGACCGCATCCGCACGCTGCCCGCCGCCGAACTCGTCACCTATATCGACGCGATCGCTGCGCTGCACGAGCAGGTCGAGTATAAGGAAGGGCGCGACGCCAAGACGATCCCGCTCGACACCCGATCGGCCTGGTTCAATGCGTGGAAGGCCAAGCGGCCATTGGTGATGGACCCCAAGCGCGATCCGGGGCCGATGGACCTGGGCCGCTATATCGGTGGGCGACGCGGTGGCTTTGCGACCTTCGCGGGGGCGCCGGTGGCGATGACGCCCGAAGATCTGCGCGCAGGCAAGGTCGATGTTGCTATCGTCGGTGCCCCGCTCGACATGGGATCGGGCTGGCGCAACGCGATCGACGGGCCGCGCGCCATGCGCATGACCGGCGGGGCCGGCGGCAACGACATGTATTCGATGATCAACCCCAGCTCGGTGCTGGAGATCGTCGATTATGGCGACATCGCGATCGACCAGAACTCGACCGAGCGATCGGTCGCCCATGTCCGTGAGATGGTGCGCGAAATCGCGCAAACGGGCGCGATCCCGATCGTTATTGGCGGCGACCATAGCCTGGAATATCCCAATGTCGCCGCCGCCGCCGATGTCCATGGCAAGGGCAATGTCGGCGTTGTCCATTTCGACAGCCATTATGATGTCGGTCGCAACGGCGTCCATTGGATCACCCATGGCTCGCCGGTATATCGCGTCCTGCATGAAGGCCATGTCCGCCCGCAGGATTATGTCCAGGTCGGGCTGCGCGCGCGCGGGCCGGACCTCGAAACATTCGGGTGGATGCGCAACAAGGGCATGAAATATCACACGATGGTCGAAGTCGAGAAATGGGGTTGGGAAAAGGTGATGGAACGCGCGCTCAAGGAAGCGCGGACCAACACCAAGAAGCTGTGGATTTCGTTCGACGTCGATGTGCTGGACCCCGCCTTCATGCCCGGCACCGGGACGCCGGTCCCCGGTGGCCTGACCATGCGGGAGGCGCAGCCGATCATGCGGCGGCTATGCGCGGAGAATGACATTGCCGGCATCGATATCGTCGAAGTCGCGCCCTATCTCGACACCAGCTACAAGACCGCGCTCAACAGCAATTATCTGCTGAACGCCTGTCTGGCGGGCATTGCGATGCGCAAGAAAGGCCTGCCGCCCGGCTATTTCAACCCGGTGTCGGTCGAACATGGCCAGGACGCATATTACGGGACGAAGAAGAAAAGCTGAAAAATCTTGACGGTCGTCCAGTTTGATATGGCGGATTGTCATCGGGCCATACGTCATTTGGGCAATGGCGCTGGCGGGGCACCCGCCTAGGCTCTGGGTCGACGCGGACAGGGATCGCGTAAAGGGGGACATAGGGTGAAGCGGACAACGGTCTCGAAATTCGGCTTGCTGGCCCTCTTCTCCGCGTCGGTCGTCTTTGCCCAGGCGGATGGCGGGCCGGACGGCGTGGCGATGAAGGAGAGCGATCCGGGCATTCCGGTCACTGATCCGCTGGTCCAGGAAAAATGCGGCACCTGCCACGCGCCCGATGCCAAGGGGAATATGTCGCGGATCAGCTGGGTGCGGACCACGCCCGAAGGCTGGGCGCAGGTGATCAAGCGGATGGTGCGGTTGAACGGCCTGCCGATCACGCCCGAAGAGTCCCGCGCCGTGGTCAAGTCACTGTCCGCCTCGCACGGCCTTGCGCCGCAAGAGGCGTTGCCGGTCATGTATCTCGCTGAAAAGCGTACAATCGACGAAACCAACATCCCCAACGAAACGATGCGCGGCGCTTGCGCTGTCTGCCACAGCTTCGCCCAGCCTTTGTCCTGGCGTCGGTCCAAGACGGAATGGAAGTCGCTGCAGGATCTGCACGTCGCCATGTATTCGCAGGCGGACGCCCAATATCGCCGCCCGGCAGAAGACAGCGAGCAGCCCGCAGGCCGCGATCCCAAGGACAAGATGCTGCGCGGCGAATATGCACTGGGCTACATGGCGAAGGCCGCGCCGCTGCACACGCCCGAATGGGCCGCCTGGCGGTCGCGCCAGAGCACACCGCGCCTGGCGGGCGAATGGCTGGTCGTGGCGTCCGCACCGGGGCAAGGTCGCTTCGTCGGCGCGTTCAGCGTCAAGCCCGGCAAGACTGCCGACGAGTTCGTGACCAGCAGCACCCTGCGGTCGCTCACCAATGGCGGAACCGTCAACCGCAGCGGCATCGGCATCGTCTATGCTGGCTATAGCTGGCGCGGCTCATCCAAGGGCGCGGCCGCAGCAGGCAAGCCCGACGATCTGGCCAGCGCCGCCCGCGAAACCATGTGGTTCGCCCCCGATCAGCAAAGCGCACAAGGTCGCTGGTATTGGGGCGATTATCAGGAATTCGGCCTCGACGTGAAACTGATCCGCGCCACCGCCGCGCCCGCCGTGCTGGCGGTCGTGCCTGGGCCGGTCAAGGCCGGAACCAAGGGCGCGCAGTTCCGCATAATAGGCCATAACATGTCTGTTTCGCTGTCCGCTTCCGACATCGACCTGGGTGCAGGCGTCACCGCGACGAAGATCGTGTCGGCCAATCCGCAGGAACTGGTCGTGACCGCCGATGTCGCCGCGAACGCGCCATCGGGGCAACGCGACGTCGCGATCGGCGGCGCGGTGCTGGAAAAGGCCTATCCGGTCTACAGCAAGATCGACTATATCAAGGTGACACCCGAAACCGCGGTGTCGCGCCTCGGCGGGATCAAATTCCCCAAGGGCTATGCCCAGTTCGAGGCGATCGGCTTCGAAAATGGCATGGATGGGAAGCAGGGGACGCCCGATGACATCGCGGTCGGGCCGGTCGATGTCACCTGGTCGACGCAGGAGTTCCTGGCTGTCTATTATGACGATGACGCCAAATATGTCGGCGCGCTCAGCCCCGCCGCTTTGTTCACCCCCAATGTCGAAGGGCCGAACCCCGAACGCCGCTTTGGTCGCAACAATTATGGCGACGTCTGGGTCGTCGCGACCGCCAAGAGCGAGAAGGACAAGTTCGGCAAGCCGCTGAGTGCGCGCGCCTATATGGTGGTGACCGTACCCGCCTATCAGAAATGGGATCAACCGGAGGTGTCGCAATGACCGTGATGCAGGCACCCACTTATCGCCGGGCGGAATATCATAGCTTCGATGCAGGCGGCAGCGACTTCGTCTATTTGGTGAGCGCGGGCGCGATCTTCGAAATCGACGCGGATGTCCGCGCAGTGTTCGACCGGCTGGATGGGCAGGAACTGACCCACGCCATGCTGGTGCGCGAACTGGTGAGCGAAGGGCGGGCGCAGGAGGAAGCCGACGGTCTGGTGCGCGAATTGCGGCAGGCGCGGCTCATTCATCTCGGCCATGGCATGCCGGTAGCGGAAGTGCCGCAGGCGCCGCCCGCCGACTTCCCGCTGCAGGCATTGGTTCTCAACGTCACCAACCAGTGCAACCTCGCCTGCACCTATTGCTATGAGTTTGGCGCGGACAAGATTGCGACGCCCGCGGGCAAGCCCAAATATATGACGCTGGATACCGCCAAGGCGTCGGTCGACCTACTGATCGCCGAGGCGGTCGGGCGCAAGGCGGTGCATATCACCTTCTTCGGCGGCGAAACGCTGATGAACTTCAAGCTGCTGCGCGATGTGGTCGAGTACGCCAATGCAGCGACCGCAGCGGCGGGGAAAGCGATCACCTATAGCCTGACCACCAACGCGACGCTGTTGACGCCAGAGATCGTCACTTTCCTGTCGGATAACCGGGTCGGCGTGACCGTCAGCATGGACGGCCCGCCGGAATTGCAGGACAAGCATCGCGTCTACAAAAATGGCAAGGGTAGCTATGCGGTGATCGAGCCGCGGCTCCGCACACTGATCGCGCATCACAAGACCCGCGCCATCACCGCGCGCGTGACGCTGACCGAGGGCGTGACCGATGTGGTCCGCATCTTCCGCCATCTGAAGGATGATCTGGGCTTCCACGAAGTCGGCTTCGCGCCGGTGACGACGGGGGAGGAACGCGCCTATTCGCTCGACGGCAACGGCATGGACAGCGTGCTGGCACAGTTCAACCTGCTGGCCGAAGAATGGCTCGAATATGCCCTGCGCGGTGAGTCCCACGGCTTCACCAATGTCAGCGAAACGATCAGCGAGCTGATTTCGGGCGTCAACAAATCGCATCCCTGCGGCGCTGGGCTGGGCCTCATGGGGGTCAGCCCATCGGGCGACCTGTCCCCCTGCCACCGCTTCACCGACGCCGACACGCATAGCATGGGCCATGTCTCCAGCGGCATCGACCGGGCCAAGCAAGGCGAGTTCCTGGCCAAGGGGCATGTCGAGGCGAAATATGATTGCCAAAGCTGCTGGGCGCGGCCGCTCTGCGCGGGCGGGTGCCATCATGAGGCGTTCGTGCGCTATGGCGACACGGGCCACGCCAACCTCCATTATTGCGACTGGATACGCCAGTGGACCGACACGTGCCTGCGCATTTACGGCGTGCTGTCGGTGCGTAATCCAGGCTTCCTCGAACGCTTTGCCGAAAGAAAGGGGCTGTCATGAAGCATCTTCGTGCCATCAATAAAAAGGCGCAGCGGATCGACGAGGCCGTGACGCAGATGGAGGCGGCCGTGTCACCCGACGCCGATATGGAGGAGGATGTCGTCGCCCTCCAGCAGGCCCCGCGCCCGCATGTGCCGATGGGCTGTTCGCTCTCCTTCTCGCCGGGCTGGGAAGTCGATGCGGGCGGTGGCACGGCCGGGCTATGCCAGCCGGTCGAGCGCGACATTTATGACTGCTACGTCACCTGCTTCTGGCCGGTGCAGGTGCCCGACCATGTCAACTACTCCCCCGACTGGGCCAGCAACTGCGCCACCGCCACGAAGGACTGGCGCAGTCTCGATCTCGTTTTTCCATGAGGCGCGCGATGCAGAAATATCGTCTGATGCTGGGCGCTGGCCTGGCCCTGTTGAGCGTCCTTCCTGCGTCCGCCGCGACGCTGTTCATGGGCTCCTATCCTGATCGCCTGCTGGTGTTCGAAGAGGGCAAGGGCGCTGTCATCGGCACGATCAAACTGGACACGGGTCTTCCGACATCAATGCAATTGTCCGACGATGGCAAGCGCATCTATGTGACCACCATCACCACCAGCGGGATCGAGGTGATCGACACCGCGACGCGTAAGGTGATCAACAAGTTCAGCCTGAATGACGGCACCACCCGCTATCGTTTCTGGGGCGGGGTGCCCGATCCGACCGGGCGCTTTTTCTACACCGTCATCTCGAAATTCGAGAAGGGCATCGACCGCTATACCGTCAGCAAGCCGATGTACGGCGTCATCGACCTGAAGCTGCAGAAGGTCGTCCGCACGGCCGCGCTGGAAAAAGAGGAAGAACGGGCCGGGGGACGCGGCGGCTACAAAGTCTCGCCGGATGGCAAATATCTCTATTCCTTCGGCGAGAAGATCGTGATCGTCGATCTGGCGACATTGAAGGTCGCCGACCGCATCGACCTCGCCAAGCCCGAAGGCATGGGGATGGAGAATATCGGCTTTGGCGGCACGCTTGATGCCGTGCGGTCGTCCGGGCAATTGGTCGCCCTGTTCAACGCGGCCGACCCCTATGTGCATAACAAGATGTTCGGCATGGCGCGCTTCGACCTGTCCACCCGGCAGTTCGATTTCACCCCGATCGGCCCCGCGCCCGATGCCATGGCGGGATTGCAGGTCACGCCCGACGGCAAACACGCCTATACCGTGGTGACGAACGGCAAGCTCGGCAATAAGCGTTGCGAATTCTGGCATATGGACATGGCCACCAATGCCGTGGTCGATAAGGCGGAGTTTCCTTGCCGCTCGCGCTTCCGGCTGGGCATGTCGATCGATGGGGCGAAGCTCTACATCTACGGCGCGAGCTATGACTTGGAAGTCTATGACGCCAGGACGCTCAAGCATGAGACGACGCTGGATCTTGGCTATGACACGACCGGCGCGGGCATGGTCGCGGTGGAATGACCGACAGGCGCATGATCGTCGGCATAAGGGGCAGCGGGATTGCCGCGACGACATGCGCGTATTTGCTCAAGGCAGCGGGCCTCCGGGTCGCAACCAAGGTCGTTCATCGTCCGCCCGTCCCCACGATCATGTTGAGCGATGCGGCCCTGGCGCTGCTACGCGACATATTCGAGCGGCGTGATCTGTTCGCCGACAGTCCCCGGATCAAGCGCCGTGTTGTCGCCTGGGGCGGCGGCGCACCGGTCGTCGTGCCGCATGGCGCGGCGCTGGCGTCGGAGGACCAGGTGCAGGCTGTGCTGGCGCAGGACCAGCCTGCGCCGGAGGATGGCCCCGTGGATTTCACCATCCACGCTGCGCCCCCGATGCCGGAGGGGGAGACGCATGTCTTCGGCGACCGGCGGGCCGTTGCGGCCAAGGTCGGGCTGCGCGATCCGTCGTGCAGCGAAGAAGGCAGAGTCGAGGCGGTGGCCAGCGGCTGGCTGTTTCTGGTGCCGGCGGGAGCGGGGGAGGGCTGGCTGCTGGGTGTGGGCGGATCGCTGGACGATCTGCTCGCCGACAGCCAGCTGATCGCGCCGGTGGTCGATGCGGTGGGGGCCGCATCGACGCCGTTCCTCGCCGCGCCGCGCCTGCAATTGCCCTTGTGCGGCGAGGACTGGCTCGCTTGCGGCACGGCGGCGCTGGGCTTCGACCCGATCTGCGGGGATGGTACTGCGCAGTCGGTGCGCCAGGCTATTCTTGCGGCAGCGGCGGTGACCGGCATCGCCGAAGGGCAAGACGCCACCGCGCTGCTGACTCATTATCAATCGATGCTGATTGCGGCGATGCGGCGGCACCTGGTTCTTTGCGCCCAATTCTACACGACCGGCGGCACGGGGGATTGGTGGCGGGCGCAACAGGATGCGCTGATGGCGGGGCATCGCTGGTCTACCGGGCTGCTCGCGAAGATGCCGGAGCCGGCCTTTCTGCTGGAAGGGACGCGGCTCGTGCCCCGGCAACAGGCGGCATGAGCGACGGGACGCGCACGCCGGTTGCGGACTGGGGTGCCTATAAGCGGCTGACCCCGTTCCTGAAACCCCATCGAGGGGCGCTGGTTGTCGTGCTGGCGATCAGCCTTGTGTCGACCATGCTTGGGTTGGCGCAACCCTATCTCTCGAAACTCATGATCGACGAGGCGTTGTTGCGGCGGGACATGGGCGCGCTGGTGAAGATCTCGGCGATCATGATCGCGGTCACCATAGCCGGGTTCGCAGTCAATATCCTCGCCAGCTACCGCTATGTCGCGCTGTCGGCGGCGATGCTCTACGACATTCGCGCGGCGCTGCTGCGCCATCTCCAGACGCTCTCGCCGCGCTTTTATGGCAGCTTCCGGCTGGGCGATTTGGTGTCGCGCATGAACAGCGACGTGAGCGATGTGCAGCGAATCGCGTCCGACACCTTGCTCTCGGTGGTCAGCAATTTGCTGTTCTTCGTCGGCTGCGTCGCGATGATGCTGTGGCTCGACTGGAAATTGTTTCTGGTGAGCGTCGTGCTGGTGCCCGCCAGCCTTGCGACCTTCGCTTATTATCAGCGCCGCCTGACCGCGCTGACCCGCGACATGCGCGAAAAGGGCGCTGACCTTGGCAGCCTGCTGGTCGATACGGTGATGGGAATGCGCGTCGTCGCGTCCCTGCGCGCGGGTGAGCATGAGGTGGAGCGGTTCAAGGGCCGCAACGATGCCTTTGTCGGCGCCATGCTCAGGATGCAGGTCGCGTCCTTCATGACAGGCGCACTGCCCGGCACGCTGATGACGGCGGCGACATCGGCGGTGATCCTTTATGGCGGCTGGCGCATCATCGAGGATGGGATGAGCATCGGTACGCTGGTCGCCTTCATGACCTATCATATGCGCCTGCTCTCGCCGATCCAGACGCTTATGGGCCTGACGTCGGGCCTGGCGTCGGCGCGGGTGTCGCTGGGACGGATTTTCGAACTGTTCGATACGAAGGCGGAGGTGGTCGAACGGGACGATGCGGTCGCGCTGGAGCGGGCGGGCACGATGCGGTTCGAACAGGTGGCGATGCGCTATGACCGCGATGCGGTGTTGCGCGACATCGACCTGACGATCCCCGCTGGCAGCCTGTGTGCCATTCTCGGCCCCAGTGGCGTGGGGAAATCTACCATGGCGGACCTGATGGTGCGCTATCTTGATCCCGATGCGGGGCGGGTGCTGGTCAATGGCCGCGACCTGCGCGCCTATCGACTTGACGATGTGCGGCGGGAGATCATCCTGGTCGATCAGTCGCCCTATCTGTTCAACGATACGATTGCAGCGAATATCGGCTTTGCCCTGCCCGATGTACGGCGCGAGCAGATCGAAGCGGCGGCCCATGCGGCGGGGTTGGATGGCTTCATCGCCAAGCTGCCGCTCGGCTATGCAACCCGCGCCGGGGAGCGGGGCATGGCGCTATCGGCGGGTGAACGGCAGCGGATCGTGCTGGCGCGGGCCTTGCTGCGCTCGCCCAGCATCCTGATATTGGACGAGCCGACATCGGCGCTGGATGGCGAGACCGAGCAACTGATCGCCGGGCGGCTGCGCGGCGCGCTGCCCGATGCGACGATCATCATCATCACCCATAAGCCCGCCATGGCGCGGATGGCGGATATGGTCGTCACCCTGGCCGACGGCCATGCGCAAGTGGAGCGTGGCGGCGAATTGGTCGATGCCTGATCCGATCCGCATCGCCGTCATCGACAGCGGCGTCCATCCCGACCATCCGCATATCGACGCGGTGCGGCTATTGCCCGGCTTTGCCGTGGCGCGCGATGGAGCGGTGACGGCAGACGATACGCTCGACCGGCTGGGGCATGGAACGGCGGTGACGGCGGCCATCATGGAGCAAGCCCCCGATGCGTTATGCCTGCCGATCCGCGTGTTTCATGATGGGCTGTGGGCTAGCGCGCGGGCGCTGGTGCGCGCCATCGACCTCGCAGTGGAAGGGCGGGTCGATATGATCAACCTCAGCCTTGGCACGGTGAACCCGGCGCACGCCCCGGTCTTTGCGGCGGCGGTCGCAAGGGCGGGAGAGGCGGGCGTGCTGATCGTCGCCGCCCACGATACCGAAGGGCAGCTATGCTATCCGGGCAGTCTGGACGGGGTGCTGGGCGTCGCTCTGGATTGGGACTGCCCGCGCGAAACCTATGTTGTGCAGGACGGGATCGTCCATGCCTCCGGCCATCCCCGCCCGATCCCCGGCGTCGAGCAACGGCGCAACCTCTATGGCGTAAGTTTCGCGGTAGCCAATGTGAGCGGGATCGTCGCGCGGGACCGTTTGGACGATCAGGCGATGCCGAACCCCGCAACCCGCTCCACCATCCAGAAGCAGCCGATCACGCCGACGGCATAGAGCGCCGCGACCCGCACCGGCGCGGCGAGCGAGATAGCGCGCAGGCCCGCCAGCGTCGCCATGATAGCCCCGACGAACAGCAATTGCCCCGCTTCCACGCCGATGTTGAAGAAGATGAGCGCTGGCAGTTTTTCGCCCGCCTGCACACCCAGTTCGCCCAGCGCCGTCGCAAAGCCCAAGCCGTGCAGCAAGCCGAACAGCGACACGACAGTCAACTGACGACGGAAGGCGAAGGCTTGTTCGCCCTTCCCGACCAGCAAAGCCTCACGTGCCATGAAGGCGATCGACAGGGCGATGGCGGCTTCGACCGGGGGAACGGGGACATGGACCAATTCGAAAAAGGCGACGGCCAGCGAGATTGAATGTCCGGCAGTGAAGGCGCTGACCAGCCAGAGCAAGTCCCGCCCGCGCGCCAGCAGGGCGAGGCAGAGAACGAACGCCAGATGGTCCCAGCCCAGCCAGATATGCCAGACGCCCTGGGCCAGAAATTCAGGCGCAATCTGAGTCAATGCGCGTTCACCGACGGCGGTTTCGCCCACTGGAACGGCGATGCCTTTCGCGTCGCCGGTCAGGCTGCGATCAACCTGGCTGCCCATGACATTGGTGACGAAGCGACCGCCATCGGCCTTCCACGGCGTCTGGATGACGTCGCCCGCGCTGAACGGGCGTTCGCAGGCGAATTCATAGGCATATTGCGCCCGGCCGCCGCTGGATTGGCGCGTCATCGCGGTCTGGCGACAGCCCTGCGGCCAAACGATCGGCGCGGGCTGGCCCACCGTTTCGGGCACGGCGGCGGTGAATTCATAGCTGTTCGCATCCTCGCCCCGCGTCAGCGCGAAATCAGCGGACAGGAAGATGTCGGCCATCGCCGTGCCCGGCAGCAAGGCCGCCAGCGCGAGCAGGAGGGCGGCCAGACTATTCTTCCACATCATATTTCTCCTTCAGGCCCGCCAGCGCCTTGTCGATGGCGGCTTCGCTATGGGCAATCATATAATCCTGCCGCACCTGGTCCTTGATCGCGGGGAAGGGGATCATGGCCGCCGGGATGCTCTCGCTCTTGCGCACGAAATGCCAGCCGCGTGGCGACTGGACCGGACCGAACCAGCGGCCGTCCGGGGCGGTCTTGAGCGTGGCGACGAAGGGCTGGCCGAATATGCCGCGCACCATCGAATCGCCATAGCGCGGAAAGCCGCGGCCCAGCCAGAAATCGTCGCTGGGAATCGTCTCCCCGGCATTGAGTTGCGCCAGCAGCAGCGCCGCGTCGGCGGGCTTTTGCGCCCGGTAAACCTGGGTGAAGCTGGTGCGAGGCTCCGCGCGATACTGCGCCAGATTATCGGCATAATGGTTGACCAACTGTTCGTCGGTCGGTTCGGGCGGAGCACCTGCGATCAGGTAGCGGACCTTGTTGACCAGCCGCTTGCGGGTTTCCCCGTCGGTCAGGTGCATGTTGCGGTCGATCGCTTCGCGGAACAGCAGTTCCTCGGCCAGATAATCGCGCTTGATCCGCGCCTTGTCGGCGGCGGTGGCAGGGCGGCCGACAAGCATCTCATAGTCCTCCACCATCGCCTGCTCGACCTGGGGCGTGAAGACGACCGGCGGCTTTTGCGCGCGTTCGATGATCTGATAGCCGCCGAACAGAGCCACGCCCGCGACCAGGAAGGCAAATAGCGGATCGCGCACGGCTCTGCCGACCCGGCTGCGCATAGGGCGCAATGCATGGCCGGGCGTCGCCTTCGCGCCGTTGCTGTCGATCCCCATAATCTCTGCCCTGCCCGTCATGGTCCCAACTCTAGGCGCAAGCGGCGCGCCCTGCCTACGTCAAATGACGCATACGGGGGATAGCCCGCATTCCATAGCCTTGATCCCATCCAGAGTGCCGCAGCGCCACCACCGGCCTGCCAGGGGGAGACCTACACATCATGATCCGTTCCAGGCTGCTTATGCTTGCCACTTCCGCCTGCGCGCTGGCGCTGGCCTCCTGTTCCGGCGGCGGCGACAATGCGAGCGCGCCTGCGGGCGACAGCGTGTCGGTGGGCGTGCTCCAGTCGCTGACCGGCACGATGGCGATCAGCGAGATCACGGTGAAAAATGCCGAGATGCTGGCGATCGAGGAGATTAACGCGACCGGCGGCGTGCTGGGCAAGCAGATCAACGCCCTGGTCGAGGATGGCGCGTCGGACCCGTCCACCTTCGCGCAAAAGGCGTCGAAGCTGATCGAAAGCGATGGCGTGTCGACCGTGTTCGGCGGCTGGACCTCGGCCAGCCGCAAGGCGATGTTGCCGGTGTTCGAGCGGACGAAGAACCTGCTCTGGTATCCGGTACAGTTTGAAGGGAACGAATGTTCGCCAAACATCATGTATTCGGGCGCGCAGCCCAACCAGCAGGCGCTGCCCGCGCTCGAATGGGCGGTAGCGCAGGGCTATAAGAGCTTCTTCCTGGTCGGGTCCGACTATGTCTATCCCCGCACCGCCAACCTGATCCTGAAAAAACATATCGAAAAGGACGGGATGAAGGTGCTGGGCGAGGCCTATGTGCCCCTGGGCGGCACCGACTTTTCGGGCGTGATCGCCAAGATCGCGCAGGCCAAGCCCGCGATCATCATCAACACGCTGAATGGTGACAGCAATGTCGCTTTCTTCAAGCAGATGCAGGCCGCAGGGATCAGCCCCAAGACGATGCCGGTCATGTCCTTCTCGATCGGCGAACAGGAAGCCCAGGCGATGGGCGCGGGTCTGGTCGAGGGCAGCTATGCCGCCTGGAATTACTTCCAGAGCCTGACGGGCGAGGCGAACGAGAAGTTCATCGCCGCCTATAAGGCGAAATTCGGCAAGGATGCGGCGATCACCGATCCGATGGTCCATGGCTATCTGGACGTCTATGCGTGGAAGGCAGCGGTCGAAAAGGCCAAGAGCTTTGAGCCGGATGCAGTGCGCAAGGCGGCAGCATCGCTGGGCGGCTTCGCGACCCCGATGGGCACGGTCAATTTCGCCGCGAACCAGAGCCTGGTGCAGAGGGCCTATATCGGCAAGCTCAAGGCGGATGGCCAGTTCGAGATCATCGCCGACAGCGGCAAGGACATCGCGCCGGAACCCTATGATGCGCTGGCCTTTCCCGGCAAGACTTGCAAGCTTTGAAGATGCGCCATTCTTCTCCCCTCCCTTTCGGGGAGGGGCCGGGGGTGGGTGCCGACGAAGTCGGCTGCGCTGACCCGACGGCTGGAGGCTCGCTTCGCTCGCTACCCACCCCTAACCCCTCCCTTAAAAGGGAGGGGAACAGGTAAATTATGGACGCCCTTTTCCTCAACCAGTTGTTCAATGGCGCGTCGCTTGCGTCGCTGTATCTGCTCGCGGCGCTTGGCCTGGCGCTCTCCTTCGGGCTGATGCGCGTCATCAACATGGCGCATGGCGAAATGCTGATGCTGGGCGGCTATCTCGCCTGGATGACCCTGCTGGTGGTGCCGGGGGCGATGGGGATCATCCTCGCCATTCCGGTCGCCTTCATCGGCGCGGCGGCCATGGGCGGGTTGATCCAGTCGACGTTGATCCGCCGCCTGTCGGCACGGCCGCTCGATACGCTGCTGGCGACCTGGGGCGTCAGCCTGATCCTGCAACAGGGCGCGCGCGACCTGTTCGGTGCGGTCGGTGTCGAAGTGCGCGCGCCCGAATGGCTGACGGGCAGCTTCGTGGCTTTCGGCGTCACCCTGCCATCGGCGCGGCTGTTCATCATAGCGATCGCCGCGCTGGTGCTGGGCGCGCTGGCGCTCGTGCTGCTCAAGACCCGGATCGGGCTGCTGGTGCGGGCGGTCAATCAGGACCGGATGATGGCGTCGGCGACCGGCATCGATGTGCGCCGGGTGGACCTGACCGTCTTCTGCCTGGGTTCGGGTGTTGCGGGTCTTGCGGGCGTCATGCTTGCGCTGCTTGGCCCGGTGACGCCCAATGTCGGGCAAAGCTATATCATCCCCGCATTCCTGGTCGTCGTGATGGGCGGGCTGGGCAGCATCGTCGGCACGACCGCGTCGGCGATCATCCTGGGATTGTTCGCCGCGCTGGCGCAGATTTTCGTCGATGTCAGCGTCGCGCAGATGTTGCTGCTCGTCTTCGTCATCCTTTTCATCCAGGTGCGCCCGCAAGGCGTCGTCGCCGTAAAGACCCGCCAACTCGATGCCTGATTTTTCCGCCCTCACCGCGCGCTTCGCGCCGGTCAAGCCGCTACTGCCCTGGCTGCTGCTGGCGCTCGCCCTCGTCGCGCCGTTCGCGCTGTCGAGCTACGACCTCAACCTGCTCGCCCGTTTCATGGCGATGGGGATATTGGCGTTGGGCCTCGTCCTCATTTGGGGCCATGGCGGGATATTGAGCCTGGGGCAGGGCGTGTTTTTCGGCCTTGGCGGCTATGCCATCGCCATCCATATGAAACTGGCCGATTTGCCGGATGGCGAGATCCCCGATTTCATGGTGTGGAGCGGGCGCGAAAGCCTACCTATATGGTGGGAGCCGTTCACCAGCCCGCTCTTCACGCTGGCCGCGATCGTCATCATCCCGACGCTGGCCGGGGCGCTCTTTTCCTGGGCGGTGTTTCATCGCCGCGTGGGCGGCACCTATTTCGCGCTGATCACGCAGGCGCTCAGCCTCGCTTTCGCGACGCTGATCATCAGTCGGCAGGATGTGACGGGGGGCTTTAATGGCCTTACCGACTTCTACTCGATCTTCGGCGTGGGGCTGGCCAGTCCCGGCACGGGATCAGCGCTCTACTGGGTCACGCTGGCGGTGCTGTGCGTCGCGTTCATCGCCCTGCGCTGGCTGCTGGCATCGCGCTTTGGCATATTGCTGCGGGCGTCGCGCGATGGCGAGAACAGGGTGCGGTTCCTGGGCTATAACCCGACGCCCTTTAAGGTGGCCGCCTTCGCCATCGCCGCGATGCTGGCGGGGGTTGGCGGCGCATTGTTCACGCTCCATGCGGGCGTCGTGTCGCCCGCGCTGATCGGGGTCGTCCCCTCGATCGAGATGGTGGTGTGGGTGGCGATCGGCGGGCGATACAGCCTGGCGGGCGCGATCGTCGGCGCGCTGCTCGTCAACCTGGCGCGTGATGCGGTGTCGAGCGCTTTCCCCGAATTGTGGCTCTATCTGATGGGGGCGCTGTTCATCTTCGTCGTGACCCTGTTGCCGCGCGGCCTGGCTGGCCTGGCCAAGGGGAAGGCGGCATGAGCGGTTCGGCGGTTTCCGAGTTGCTGCTCAGCGTCGATGGCGTCACCGTCGACTATAGCGGGTTCAAGGCGCTCGATGGTTTTTCGATGACGCTAAACCGGGGCGAGACGCGGGTCGTGATCGGTCCCAATGGCGCGGGCAAATCGACGCTGTGCGATACGATCATCGGCCGGGTGCGGCCGAGCGCGGGGCGGATCGTCTTCAAGGGCGAGGAGATCCAGAATCTGCCCGAACAGGCGATCGTCGGGCGTGGCATTTGCCGCAAGTTCCAGGCGCCCGGCGTGTTGCCGAGCTTGAGCGTGCGCGATAATCTGGCGCTGGCGGCACGGCGCGACCGGCGCTGGTGGAAGAGCCTGGGCACCGGTATCCCGGTGGAAGAGCGCGCGGCGGTCGAAGAGGCGCTGGAGGCAGTGGCGCTCACCCACCGCGCCGATGTGGAGGCAGGGACGCTGGCGCATGGCGAGAAGCAATGGCTGGAAATCGCGATGGTGATGGCGACGGGCGCGGAATTGCTGCTGCTCGATGAGCCGACAGCGGGCATGGGACCGGCCGAAACGAGCCGTACCGCGCAATTGATATTGGGGCTGGGGGATAGCCGCACCGTGCTGGTGATCGACCATGATATGAGCTTCGTCGAGCAATTGGCCGCGCCGGTGACGGTGATGCATCAGGGCAAGTTCTTGAAGCAAGGCAGTGTCGCCGAAGTGCGCGCCGACCCACAAGTCGCCGCCGTCTATCTGGGCCATACGGCATGAGCGCGCTGCTGGAGATTGCGGGCCTGTCGAGCGCCTATGGCCAGAGCCGGGTCTTGTGGGACGTGGACCTGACGCTGGAGCGCGGGCAGGTGATGGCGCTGATCGGGCGCAACGGGGTGGGCAAGACGACGTTGCTGCACACGATCATGGGCACGCGGCCGGTGACGGGCGGAACGCTGCATTTCGACGGGCGCGATATGACCGCCATGCCCGCGCATAGCCGGGCGCGGGCGGGGATCGGCTTCGTGCCACAGGGACGGCATGTGTTTCCGCAACTCACCGTCATGGAAAATCTGGAAACGGGCCTGTCGGCGCTGGCCGGGCGAGGCAAGCGCAGCGCCCAGGTGCCGCAGCATATTTTCGACCTCTTCCCCAAGCTATGGGATATTCGCGGCCGGGCGGCAGGCTTCCTGTCCGGGGGCGAGCAGCAGCAATTGGCGATCGGTCGGGCGCTGGCGGGGGAGCCGAGCCTGTTGCTGCTCGACGAACCGACCGAGGGCATCCAGCCCAATGTCGTGCAGCAGATCGAAGCGGCCTTGGTTCATGTGCGCGACGAACTGGGCATGACGGTGCTGGTGGTCGAACAATATCTGGACTTCGTGTGGCGCTTTGCCGACCGCTATTGCGCGATGCAGAATGGGCGGATCATCCGGCAGGGCGCGATCGCCGAAGAGAGTGCGAAGGATGTCGCGCATCTGGTGCAGATTTAATCCTCCCCGTAAGCGGGGAGGGGGACCGTTGGCGCAGCCAATGGTGGAGGGGGGGCGCCTCCGGACGCAAGTGGCGTGTCTGACGCCAACCCCCTCCGTCAGGGCTGCGCCCTGCCACCTCCCCGCAAGCGGGGAGGATGATCAGCCGCCCGGTTCCGCCAGCGCGATGTCCATGTCGGCAAGCGCCAGGCGCAGCAGTTCGGCCATGCCTGCGCGGGCGGCTGCGGTGTCGCGCGACGCGATCGCCTGATAGACGGCGCGGTGGTCGGGCAGGGGGTCGCGGGGGAGCAATTTCTTGCGGTGCTTGAAGGTGGTTGTCCAACTGACCGCTGCGCCGACCGAACTGGCCAAAGCCTCCAGCGCATCATTATGCGTCGCCGCCAGGATCATATTGTGGAAGCGCTGGTCAGCGGCGCGGCCTTCGGGCGTGGACAGGCCATAGCGGCCCATTTCCGCCAGCGCCGCTTCCATCACCGCCAATTGCTCATCGGTGCGGCGGCGCGCGGCGAACTCCGCTGCTGCCGGTTCGATGACGCCGCGCAGTTCGAACAGGTCGCGGATGAAGTTGGCATCCGGCTCGCCCGCAAACATCCAGGCGAGCATTTCAGGATCAAGCACGTTCCAGCGGTTGCGCGGCAGGACGCGGGTGCCCGCCTTTGGGCGGCTTTCCAGCATCCCCTTGGCGATCAGGATGCGGACAGCCTCGCGATAGGCGGTGCGCGATACGCCGAGGCGATCGGACGCCTCGATCTCGCCTTCGAACAATTCGCCCGGTCTGTGCTTGCCGGTCAGGATGGCCGTGCCCAGGTCGCGGGCGATCGTCTGATGGATGCGGAGCGTGCTTTCGTCCGATCCGAACTTGCGCCCGCTGCCCAAAACCTTGCTCCCTTATCAGTCCTCGAACACAGCCGTAGGACAATGTCGGCCGCAAAGGAAGGCATCGGCGACAAGACGGAGCGGGGCAATATCGGCGTCGATCGCCCGGTCAGCCACCAGAGCGACGAAACGGCGATACATGGCGGGATATTCTTCGTCAGGGGCCTTGAGTTGAACTTCACCATCCAGCCGCAGCGTGTTGCCGCCTTCGGACAGGAGCAGGCTGCCATTGTCGGTGTCGACGGCGATGTCCCAGGTTTGCGGCCCGGTCTGACGCCAATCGAACACGGTGTCGATCGGCGCGCCCGATGCGGTCGCCATGGCCAGCGTCGCACCGATCGGGGCGTCCTTGTTGGACGGCACTTCCAGATTGGCGGATAGGACGGTGACGGGTTCGGGGACGATCTCTGTCAGGATCGACAGGGCATTGATGCCCGGATCGAAGACGCCAAAGCCGCCCGCTTCCCAGATCCAGGGCTGGCCGGGATGCCAATGGCGCACATCCTCGCGCCACTGGATCGAAATCCGTTCGATCTTGCGCTGCGCGATCCAGGCCTTGGCCTGCGCCACGGCGGCGGCGTAACGGCTGTGCCAGCTGGCATAGAGGGTGACATTCTGATGCTGCGCCAGCGCGATCAGCGCCTCGACTTCGGATACGGTCGCGCCGGGCGGCTTTTCGAGGAAAACATGTTTCCCCGCCAGCAATGCCTCCCGCGCCGCATGATAGCGGGCCTGCGGCGGCTGGCACAGGATCACGGCGTCGAGGTCGGGCTCGCCCGCCAGCATCGCGCCGAGGTCGGGGTAATTATTCACCCCTTCCCCCTGCGCGTTGCGGCTGGCGACGGCGACCAGATCGATACCGTCGGTCTTGGCCATTGCGGGCAGGTGCTGGTCGCGCGCGATTTTACCCAGCCCTACCAGACCTGCCCGGATGCTCATGCAGCGGCGACCAGCTTGCCATCGACGCGGCGCGTCAGGCCGAGCGGGTTGGCGTCCTGCAAGGCGGCTGGCAACAGCGCGTCGGGCACGTCCTGATAGCAGACGGGGCGCAGGAAGCGCATCATCGCCAGCGTGCCGACCGAGGTGGAGCGGCCATCGGCGGTCGACGGGAAGGGACCACCATGCACCATGGCATGCGTCACTTCGACGCCAGTGGGCCAGCCGTTGGTCAGGATGCGGCCGACCTTGCGCGACAGCACGGGCAGCAGTTTGGCGGCGTCCGCATTGTCGGCTTCGGTCAACTGGAGCGTAGCGGTCAACTGGCCTTCGAGACCGGCGATGGTCGCGATGACTTCCTCGATGCTGCTGCATTTGATCAAAACGGACGACGAACCGAACACTTCTTCGGCCAGAAGCGGGTTGGCCCCGAAGGTTGCGGAGTCGGTCGCGAAGAAGGCGGCCTGGCCACGGTTGCAGCCTTCCGCTTCGGTGCCGCGGGCGACGGTGGTGACGCCATCCGCGCCGGACAGGGCAGCGACGCCCTTTTCATAGGCTTCGTGAATGCCGGGCGTCAGCATGACCTGCGGCTGCGCACCGGACATGGCTTGTGCGGCGGCGGCGACGAACTTGTCGAGGTCCGGGCCATCGAGGGCGATGACGAGGCCGGGATTGGTGCAGAACTGGCCCGACCCCATAGTGAGCGAACCGACAAAGGCCGTGCCGATGGCTTCGGCGCGCTCGGCGAGAGCGCCGGGGAGCAGGACGACCGGGTTGATGCTCGACATTTCAGCATAGACCGGAATCGGCTCGTCGCGTTCCGCCGCGATCTTCATGAGCGCAACGCCACCGCCGCGCGATCCGGTGAAGCCGACCGCCTTGACGCGGGGATCAGCGACCAGGGCACCACCCAGCGCGCGGTTGGCGCCGGGTAGGTAGGAGAAGACGCCTTCGTGCAGGCCACAGGCCTTGACCGCTGCCTGAATGGCGCGGGCGACCAGTTCGCCGGTGCCGGGATGGGCGCTATGGCCCTTGACGATGACAGGCGAACCAGCGGCGAAGGCCGATGCGGTGTCACCGCCCGCAACCGAGAAGGCGAGCGGGAAGTTGGACGCGCCGAACACGGCAACCGGGCCGACCGAATGGTTGACGCGACGCAGGTCTGCGCGGGGCATCGGCGCGCGATCGGGCATGGCGGGGTCGATCGTGGCATCGAACCAGTCACCAAGGCGGACATAGCTGGCGAACAAGCGCAACTGGCCGACGGTGCGGCCCCGCTCGCCTTCCAGACGGGCGCGCGGCAGGCCGGATTCGGCCATGGCGGTTTCGATCAGCAGGTCACCGATGGCGACGATATTGTCCGCGACGGTTTCCAGGAAGGTCGCGCGGGCGTCGGGTGCCAGGGCCGAGAAGCTGTCGAACGCGGCATCGGCCAGCTTGGCGGCTTCTTCGACTTCGGCGGGCATGGCGCTGGAGAAGGCGACGTCGCCCTTTTCGCCGGTCGCCGGGTTGATGGCGTAGAAAGTCTCTCCGCCCTGACGCTCATTTGCGCCGATGAGGATGGCTCCGTTGAACATGGGATTCTCCTGAAATGGGTTCATGATGCTGTTCCCCGGCGTGGGCCGGGGAGCAGGGAAGGGGTCAGTGATTGTCGCGCGGCAGGCCCATGGTCTGGGCAATGCGCTGATATTTTTCTGCGCCTTCGAGGATCGCGCCGGTGTCCATCTGGCCAACGGCCGACCGCTGGATTTCCTGCCACGGCGTTTGCGAAGCGGGATATTTGAAGCCGCCAGCGGCCTCCAGCTTCGCGCGGCGTTCCGCCAGTTCCTCGTCCGAAATCAGCACGTTGACTGTGCCGGTGTTGAGATCCATCCGCACCCGGTCGCCGGTTTCGAGCAGCGCGAGGCCGCCCATGGCCGCCGCTTCGGGCGAGGCGTTGAGGATCGACGGGCTGCCCGACGTGCCCGATTGGCGACCATCGCCGATGCAGGGGAGGGCAGAAACGCCTTCGGTGATGAGATAGGCAGGGGGACGCATATTTACAACTTCGGCTGCACCCGGATAGCCGATCGGCCCCGCGCCGCGCATGAAGAGCAAGGTCTGATCCGTGATGCCGACCGAGGGATCATCGATGCGGTGATGATAATCTTCCGGCCCGTCAAACACGACCGCCGGGCCTTCAAAGGCATTGGGGTCTTCGGGATTGGAGAGATAGCGGTCACGGAATTCCGGGCTGATGACGCTGGTCTTCATGACGGCGGCGTCGAACAGATTGCCCGACAGGACCAAGAAGCCTGCATCCTCGACCAAAGGCTGGTCGAAGGGACGGATGACCTTTTCGTCTTCAATCTCCACGCTGCGGCAATTGTCGCCCATGGTCTTGCCATTGACGGTCATCACATCCTCGTGGATCAACCCCTGTGCGATCAGCTGGGCGACCACGGCGGGGACGCCACCGGCGCGATAATAATCCTCGCCCAGATATTCGCCCGCAGGCTGGAGATTGACCAGCAGCGGGATCTTGTGACCGACCGTCTCCCAATCCTTGAGCGGCAGGTCGACGCCGATATGGCGGGCGATCGCGGCCAGATGGATCGGCGCGTTGGTCGATCCGCCGATAGCGCTGTTGACCATGATCGCATTGTGGAAGGCATCACGGGTCAGGATGTCGGAGGGTTTCAGATCCTCGGCCACCATCTCGACGATCCGCTTGCCGGTTAGATAAGCGACTTCCTGGCGATCGCGATAGGGGGCAGGGATCGCGGCCGATCCGGGCAGCATCATGCCCAGTGCTTCGGCCAGCGAGTTCATGGTGGAGGCGGTGCCCATCGTGTTGCAATAGCCGGTGGACGGGGCGGAGGAGGCGACGAGCTTGATGAAGCCTTCATCGTCAATCTTGCCCGCCGCCAGCAACTGGCGCGCTTTCCAGACGATCGTGCCTGAACCCGTGCGTTCGCCCTTGAACCAGCCGTTCAGCATCGGGCCGACCGACAGCGCGATGGCGGGGATGTTGACGGTTGCCGCCGCCATCAACAGCGCAGGCGTGGTCTTGTCGCAGCCGGTGGTCAGGATCACGCCATCGAGCGGATAACCGTACATGGCCTCGACCAGGCCGAGATAGGCGAGGTTGCGGTCAAGACCTGCGGTCGGGCGCTTGCCGGTTTCCTGGATCGGATGGACCGGAAATTCGAGCGCGATGCCGCCCATTTCGCGGATGCCGTCACGCATGCGTTCGGCCAGGACCATATGGTGGCGGTTGCAGGGCGACAGGTCGCTGCCGGTCTGGGCGATGCCGATGATCGGCTTGCCGCTACGCAGTTCGTCGAGGCTGAGGCCGAAATTGAGATAGCGCTCCAAATAGAGCGCTGTCATGTCGATATTGTCGGGGTTGTCGAACCAGGCGCGGCTACGCAGTTTTGGGGCGGAGTTGGACGAATCGCTCATTGGGGCATCCTGACGAGAATAAGGCATGGCGCTTTTTGCGCGCTCGCCATTCCGATATACTCATACAAATACAGTTTCAAGCGTGCATGCGACCGATGCCGCAAATTTGGCGTCGATCCGGGTTGGCATCCCCCTTCGCGTGCCCCACCCGGCGGCTGGGCTGCCCATTTGTCCAGCGCATGCGCTCTTGAAACACGCCAGGCATCGGCGCATGGACCGGCCATGACCGCGACCTTCCCCCGATCGTCCGCCGCGCCTTCGCCGCGCGCCATCGCCCGCTGGCTGCTATCGGTAGCAGCACTTGTGTTCCTCATGGTCGTGGTCGGCGGGATCACCCGCCTGACCGAATCCGGCCTGTCGATCACGCAATGGAAGCCGATCACCGGGGCCATTCCCCCGCTGACCCATGAACAATGGATGGAGGCGTTTCGCCTCTACCAGCAAATCCCCGAATATCAGCAGATCAACCGGGGCATGAGCCTCAATGATTTCCAGTTCATCTTCTTCTGGGAATGGGCGCATCGGTTGCTGGGGCGGCTGATCGGATTGGCCTTTGCTGTGCCCTTGCTCTGGTTCGCGTGGAAGCGCGCCATTCCGCAGGGCTATGGCTGGCGGTTGGTGGCGCTGCTGGCGCTCGGCGGATTGCAGGGCGCGATCGGCTGGTGGATGGTGCAATCGGGCCTGTCGGAACGCACCGACGTCAGCCATTACCGCCTGGCGGTGCATCTGCTGACGGCGCTGTTCATCATCGGCGGGCTGGTGTGGACCGCGCTTGACCTGTTGATGCTGGCGCGGGACCGGAATGCGCGCCCGGCGACGCTGCGGCCCTTTGCGTTGGTCGTGCTGATCGGGCTGTTCGTGCAATTGCTGTTCGGGGCGTTCACCGCCGGGCTGAACGCGGGCTATGTCGCCAACACCTGGCCGCTGATGAATGACCGCTTCGTGCCCGACGGCATCGCCTGGATGGGGTCGCTATGGGCGACGCTGTCAAGCGACCCTTATCTCGTCCATTTCATCCATCGCTGGTGGGCCTGGGGTGCCGCCATCCTGGCCATCAGGCTGGCGCGCCGGGCGAAGCGGGCTGGACAGCGCGGTGCGTCGATCGCGATCAATGCCAGCGTGGGCACGCAAATCCTGCTGGGGATAGCCACGGTGATGAGCGGTATCGCGCTGCCGCTCGCCGTGCTGCATCAGGCCGTCGGCGCGATCGTCGTGGCGGCGCTCGCCTGGGGCGCGCACAGCATCGGACGACGCCGGGGTTAGAGCGTCAGCCTCAGGGCTTCGGCGCGCTCGCCGCATTGGCGGCGGCTTCGGGCGCGGCGGCCGGTGTCGCGGCGGGCAATAGTCGCAGGCTGCGGAGCAGCGCGTCCGAAATGCTCTGATATTGTTCGCTCAGCATTTCGGGATAGACGAAGGTCGCGGTCACGATCGATCCGTCCGGCTGGCGCAGCAGGCGCACAGCGACATTATTGCCTTCGCCGTCATTGGCGGTGCCGCGATATTCATTGTCGCCGATGAAATCGCCATCGACGCCTTCGGCCCCGTCGCTGACCGCCTCGACAATCTGTTGCAGCGTCTGGTCGCCGTCATTCTTCTGCCAGAAGACGCGCACGTCCGCGCCGGCACCGGGATCTTCATAGACCACGCCGTCGGCGTTGCTGGCGCTCTCATCCTTCACCCAGCCTTCGGGCAGCGTGACGGAAAAGCCACGCGCGGCATTCACATAATCAAGCGATTCCAGGCCTTCGTCGCTCTGCTGCGTGGCGAGTGCTTCTGCCGCGGCGGCATTGGCGGCGGCGGCCAATTCCTCCTGGCTCGGCATATCGGCAACCGGCTCGGTGCGGCCGCAGGCGGCGAGCAACAGGAAGGGCAGGCAAGCGGTAAGGGGAAAACGGTTCATGCGCGATCCAAAGCATAGGCGCGGCGATAATTCAACGACATTGCCCGAAAGGAGGCGACAGGACGTCGTGTTCACCGGTCAGGCGGCGCTGTCGATGCCCAGTTCGGCCAATTTGCGGTACAGGGTCGATCGCCCGATCCCTAGCCGTCGGGCGACTTCGGTCATGCGACCGCGATAATGGCCGATGGCGAGGCGGATGACGTCCGCTTCGATGTCCGCAAGCTGGCGAACATGGCCGTCGCCCTCGAACAGGGTGATGCCTGCGCCGTCTCGATGCGGCTGATTGGCGGCACGCGGGCGGATGGACAAGCGATCGAGCGGGTCGCTCGCCTTGATCTGGGCAGCGATCTGCGGGAAATCCTGCGGCGTCAGGGCGTCGCCCTCGCACAGCACGGCGGCGCGGAACAGCGCGTTCTGGAGTTGGCGGACGTTGCCGGGCCAGCCATGCTGCATTAGCAGCGCAAGCGCATCGTCGGTGAGGCCGAGGCCGCGCAGGCCCGGCTGCGCGGCGATCCGCGTCAGCAGGTGGCGGCACAAAGCCGGAATGTCGCCCATGCGTTCGCGCAATGGCGGAATGGTAAGCTGGACGACGTTGAGGCGGTAGTAGAGATCTTCGCGAAAGCGCCCCGCCTCAATCTCTTCGGCCAGTTTTTTGTTGGTGGCGGCGATGACGCGCACATCGACATGGATCGGGCGGCGCGCGCCGATCGGCTGGACTTCGCCATCCTGTAGTACGCGCAGCAATTTGACCTGCGCATCCATAGGCATTTCACTGACTTCATCGAGGAAGAGCGTGCCCATGTCGGCGCTGGCGAATTTACCGACATGCCGGTCGAAAGCGCCAGTGAAGGCGCCACGCTCATGGCCGAACAGTTCCGATTCGACCAGGTTGGCGGGGATGGCGCCGCAATTGACGGTGACCATCGCCTGCTTGTGGCGGGGGGAGGCGGCGTGGATGGCGCGCGCGATCACATCCTTGCCGACGCCGCTTTCGCCCTCGATCAAGACGGGCACGCGGGCGCGCGCTGCCTTGGCCGCGATGGCAAGGGCCGCGCGGAATTGCGGCGCGGACCCGACGACATCCTCGAAGGAGAGCGGGGCGGTGATTTTTTCCGTGAGCGGGCGCAGTTCGCCGTCGCTGCCATCGGTGAGCGTGGCATTGAGTGCGGCGAGCAGGCGTTCGGGCGCGATCGGCTTGGACAGATAGTCGGTGGCCCCGGCGCGCATGGCATCGACCGCAACGGCGACATTGTTATGGGCCGTGAGGATCAGGATCGGCAGCGCCGGGCGACGGGCACGAATCTCGCCGACCAAGCCGGCTGGCTCATAATCCGGGCTCCATTGGTCGAGGATGATCGCATCAAGCTGCATCCCGTCCTGCGTGCCGAGCATCGCGATGGCGGTTTCATTGTCGCCTGCAAAGATCGTGCGCCAGCCTGCACGCGCCGCGAGCGCCGATACCAGCCGCCTTTGCGCCGGTTCGTCGTCGATTAGCATCAGCATCGGTATGCCGTCGCGCGCCATTCGCACCCCTCAATTGCAACAGGCGACCGACGATAGGGACGCGGGGTAAAGGCGCGCTTAACTGCGAAAGATTTTCTTGGCCTTGGGCGGGTTGAGGGGGGGGCAGGTTGCGGATAAGAGGTTGGCCTGATTTTACCACAATAGGGAGACCCAGCATGGCCACGGACGGAAATATCAAGGATGCGACCCAGACCTATTCGGGGTTTGTGGGGCTGATGAAGTGGGGCACGATCGCCTCGGTGGCGGTGGCCGCGATCGTGGTGCTGCTGATCTCCAGCTAAGCACGGCGCGACGTACAGGGAGGGGATGCCATAATAATGAAAATAGCAGTGGTGAAAGAACAGGCAGCGGGCGAAGCCCGTGTTGCCGCGACGCCGGAAACGGTGAAGAAATTTATCGGCCTTGGCGCGCAGGTCGCCGTCGAGGCGGGGGCCGGGCTGACCGCGTCGATCGCCGATGCCGATTATGCGGCGGCGGGCGCGACCGTCGCCGATCGAGCCGCGACGGTTGCAGGCGCGGATATCGTGCTGGGCGTGCAGGGGCCGGATGTGGCCAGCCTGTCCGGCGTGAACCCAGGTGCCTGGATCGTGGCAGGGCTTAACCCGTTCGGTGACCGGGCACGGGTCGATGCCTATGCGGCGGCCGGCTATGAGGCGCTGGCGATGGAGTTCATGCCGCGCATAACGCGCGCGCAGTCGATGGACATTCTCTCGTCCCAGTCGAACCTGTCGGGCTATAAGGCAGTGCTGGATGCTGCCGCCGAATATGGCCGGGCCTTTCCGATGATGATGACGGCGGCGGGCACTGTGTCGGCCGCGCGCGTCTTCATCATGGGTGTGGGCGTGGCAGGCCTGCAGGCGATCGCAACCGCCAAGCGGCTGGGCGCGCAGGTCAGCGCGACGGACGTGCGCGCCGCGACCAAGGAGCAGATCGAGTCGCTGGGCGCCAAGGCGATCTTCGTCGAGAAAGTCGCGGGCATCGAGGGTGAAGGCTCTGGTGGCTATGCCACCGAAATGTCCGACGAGTATAAGGCCGCGCAGGCCGAACTCGTGTCCGCACATATCGCCAAGCAGGATATCGTTATCACGACCGCGCTCATTCCGGGGCGGCCCGCGCCGCGCCTGATCAGTGACGCGCAGATCGCGACGATGAAGCCGGGCAGCGTGATCGTCGATCTGGCGGTCGAGCAGGGCGGCAATGTCGAAGGCGCGGTGCCCGGCGAAGTGGCCCTGCGCCACGGCGTCAAGATCGTGGGGCATCGCAACGTACCATCGCGGCTGGCGGCGGACACGTCAGCCTTGTTCTCGCGCAACCTGTTCAACTTCCTGTCCGCCTTCTGGGACAAGGACAAGGGAGCGCCGGTGCTGGACGAGGAAATCGGCAACGCCATCCGCCTGACGCAGGGCGGCAAGGTCGTGAACGAGCGGTTGTTGGCGAGTTGATGGCGGATTTTGCCCCTATAATCCTCCCCCATGGGGGGAGGTGGCAGGGCGAAGCCCTGACGGAGGGGTGTCACCCTATCGATAGGGTGACACCCCTCCGTCACGCTGCGCGTGCCACCTCCCCTTACAGGGGAGGAATATAGGTGCTGCAAGGCGGCGATGTCGGCATGTTGAGGGCCAAGTCTCTCAGGCAGGCCATGTCGCTACCCGAAGTGTTGCTGTGGAATGCGTTACGCGATCAAACTAATGGCCTGAAATTTCGCAGACAGCATCCATCTGGTCCTTATGTGGCAGACTTTTACTGCCATCAGGCCCGGATGATCGTTGAAGTGGACGGCGAAGCCCATAATCGCGGCGATGCGCCACAAAGCGATGCAATTCGCGATGCTTGGTTTGCGGAACGCGGCATTCATGTCCTTCGCATACCCGCCATCGCAATATTGAATGATCTGGACACAGCCGTCGCCGGGGTAAAGGTGATGGCCAAAGAGAGAATAGGGGAGGACTAGAATGGACTTTATTTCCATCCTGTCGGTTTTCGTGCTGGCGTGTTTCGTCGGCTATTATGTGGTGTGGTCGGTGACGCCCGCGCTGCATACGCCATTGATGGCGGTCACTAACGCCATTTCATCCGTCATCATCGTCGGCGCGCTGGTCGCGTCGGCGGAGGCGGGGAGCGCGGCGGCCAAATATCTGGGGCTGCTCGCGGTGGTCTTTGCATCGGTCAACATCTTCGGCGGCTTTGCGGTCACTGAGCGGATGCTGGCGATGTACAAGAAGAAGGAGCGCAAGTGATGCATGAGATCGCACAGATCCCATGGGGCGTGAGCCTCGCTTATCTGGTCGCAGGCGTCCTGTTCATCCTGGCCCTTCGTGGCCTCTCCAGCCCGGCCACCAGCCGTCGCGGCAACCGTATGGGCATGATCGGCATGGCGATTGCCGTCGCCACCACGCTTTATACCCATGATGTGGTGAGCCTGCCCGAAATCATCGGGGCTATCGTCATCGGCGGCGGTATCGGCTTCATCATCGCGCGGCGGATCGCGATGACGGACATGCCGCAATTGGTGGCGGCGTTCCACAGCCTGGTCGGCATGGCCGCCGTGCTGGTGGGCGCAGCGGCGTTCCTCAACCCCGGTGCGTTCGGGATTTTGGATGCCGTGACGGGTGAAATCCATGGTGCCAGCCGCATCGAAATGGGTCTGGGCGTGGCGATTGGCGCGATCACCTTCTCCGGTTAGGTGATCGCCTTCCTGAAGCTCAACGGCAATATGTCGGGCAAGCCGATCATGCTGCCGGGGCGGCATGTCATCAACCTGGGCACGCTGGCGGCGATATTGGGCCTGATCGCCTATTTCGTGACCGATCAAAGCCCCTGGATCTTCTGGACCGTAACGGCGCTCAGCTTCATCATCGGCTTCCTGCTGATCATCCCGATCGGTGGGGCGGACATGCCGGTCGTCGTGTCGATGCTCAACAGCTATTCGGGCTGGGCGGCTGCCGCGATGGGCTTTACGCTGGGCAACAGCGCGATGATCATCACCGGCGCGCTGGTGGGATCGTCGGGCGCGATCCTGTCCTACATCATGTGCAAGGCGATGAATCGCAGCTTCATCAGCGTGATCGCGGGAGGCTTCGGCGCGGAGTCCGGGCCTTCGGGCGCAGGTGGGCCGGTTATCGACCGTCCCTACAAGCGCGGCTCGGCCGAGGACGCTGCCTTCCTGATGAAGCAGGCCGACAGCGTGATCATCGTGCCGGGCTATGGCATGGCGGTGAGCCAGGCGCAGCATGCGCTGCGCGAGATGGGCGACCTGCTCAAGAAGGAAGGCGTCAGCGTCAAATATGCGATCCATCCCGTCGCGGGCCGGATGCCGGGGCATATGAACGTGCTGCTGGCCGAAGCGAACGTGTCCTATGACGAAGTGTTCGAGTTGGAGGACATCAACAGCGAGTTCGGCCAGTGCGACGTCGCCTTCGTCATCGGTGCGAACGACGTCACCAATCCGGCGGCCAAGACCGACAAGACGTCGCCCATCTATGGCATGCCGATTTTGGACGTCGCCAACGCCAAGTCGGTGCTGTTCGTCAAACGCTCCATGGGCGGGGCGGGCTATGCCGGCGTCGACAATGAAGTCTTCTACATGGACAACACCATGATGCTGCTGGCCGATGCCAAGAAGATGGTCGAGGAAATCGTCAAGGGGCTTGCCCATTAAGCCGGGCTTCCCCTAACCATCATGGGGACGGCCGGGCGACCGCTCGGCCGTCCCTTTTTCATTGCGGGGCAAGAACATCAGATGCGCAAGATCGGCCTGATCGGGGGAATGAGCTGGGCGTCCACGGCGCGCTATTATCAGATCATCAACGAAGCGGTGCAGCGGACCAGAGGCGGCTTGCACAGTGCGCCACTGGCGATCGAAAGCCTGGACTTCGCGGGGGTGGCGCAATGCGTGTCGGACGACGATTGGGATTGCGCGTCCGTCCCGCTGGTGACGGCGGCGCGGCGGCTGGAGGCGGCCGAGGCGCAGGCGCTGCTGATCTGCGCCAATTCGATGCATCGCGTCTATGACCGGGTGCAGGCGGCTGTGTCGATTCCGGTCATTCATATCGCCGACGTGGTGGGGCAGGCGATGAAGCGGGACGGTATCACTACCGCCGCGCTGCTCGGCACGCGCAATGTGATGATGGAGAAATTCTATCGCCAACGACTGGTGGGCCATGGCATGTCGCTGCTGCCGCCCGATCCTGCGCTGGCCGATCGGATCAATCACATCATGTATGAGGAATTGTCGGCGGGGCGGATCAACAAGGATTCGCAGCGCTTCATGAAAAGCGCGCTGACCGACATCGCCAAGCAGGATGTGCAGGCGGTGGTGCTGGCCTGTACCGAGCTGGAACTGATCGTCGACGTGAAGGCCAATGTCTTGCCGATCTACGATTGCACCAGCATTCACGCGATGGCAGGCGTGGATTTCATCGTGGGGGAATGAAGCAGGGCGGCGCGGCGCGCACCGCGCGGCGTTAGCGGAAAATATCGGGGAACAGCGTCGTCATGGTCTCGATGCTGGGGCTCAGAATATGGGCAGGGTCCATTTCAAGCGGTATGGCGACGAAGTTCCAGACGCGCGCATCGACGAGCTCTGCGACGCTGTCATAGGCAAAGCCGAACAGGTCGAAAATGCGATAGCCCCGGCTGGTGACGAAGTTGAATATGTCTTCGGGCTTATAGTTGAAATAGCGCGGTGAACTGACATCCCATTCAAAGGTGATGATGGGATGATGTTTGAAGATCTTTTCGGCACCCAGGAAGGCGTGATATTCGGCACCCTCAATGTCGAATTTGGCAAAGCATAACATGGCCGCCACATAATCATCGACCAAGCTGTCGATGGTACGGACCTCGACCTTGATCTCCTCGACGTCTCCCGATGCAAGGATGGCACGGTTGGCGAGGCCGCTGAGGCCGGAGTCATTCATCTTGCTGAAGTAGAAGCTGGCCTCGCCCGCTTCGTTGGATACCGCGCACTGATGCAGCGTCAGGCGCGGGCGGAGATAGGCGCAATGCTGTTCCACGGTCGCCATGGTGCGCCGCGCCAGTTCGGGCGCGGCCTCGAACCCGATGACATGGCCGGCTTCGCCAACGGCCTCGCCCATCTGCATGAAATGGCCGCCATGGTTGACGCCGACATCCAGCATGGTGTCGCCGGGTCGGGCATGCGTCACATACAGGTCGCGGATCAGACCTTCCATATCGGGCCAGGCACCACCGTTCGCTGCCACCAACTGGTCTGCAAAACTGTGTCGATCCATCCGACCGGCGATGGAACTGGCGAACATAGAAATAGGCCTTATTATTGTAGGTCAGCCTTCCGGCTGTCGAGCGGGGCCTTCTTCACGCTGGTCGGAAACTTGTCAACGATCGTTCCGGATTGCCCGTTTCGGCTCACCGCGTTGGCGTCCAGGTCTGGGTTTTGCAAAGGAACGTGATGCAACCCTGGACCTTCAAGGTGCCATTGGGGTTGCGGTTGATCTTGGACTTGTAGCTTTTGCCGCTTTCGGGATCGTAGATCGTCCCTTTCCAGATGTCGCCCGCGTCGGAAAAGCCGGTCAACAAGGGCAGGCCCACCAGCGGGCGCGAGCGTAGCGCAGGATCGCTGTTTTCCGCGTCGGTGTGCGGACGGCCGAGGGTGGGTTTGAGGATCTTTTCGATCTTGCCGCACAGGCTTTTGCCGCACGGTGCGATGTGGACGATCGCCTTGCCATCGACGGTGGTCCAGCGGCCGGTCACGGGCTGAGCGGCCTGGGCGGGCAGGGCCGAGGCAGCGGCCACTGTGGCGATGGTGAATGCGATGCTCTTCATGCGATCCTCTCTCTTTGTCTTGGGACCAGAGATAGGCGGGATGCGCGGTGCCCGCCACCGCCATTTATGGCGGAAGCAGGCAGTTTGGCGCGAAACGCTACGGCATCGCGCAGCGCGTGGCCGCAATTTTTTAGAAGGCCTCGCTGATCGAGCAGGCTGCCGGACCCAGGATGACGACGAACAGGGTTGGCAGGATGAAGAGGATGAGCGGCACGGTCATGATCGCGGGCAGGCGCGCCGCCTTTTCTTCCGCGCGCATCATGCGATCATGGCGGAATTCGGCCGAGAGGACGCGCAGCGCGGAGGCAAGCGGGGTGCCATATTTTTCGGTCTGGATCATGGTCGTCACCACGCCCTTGACCGCATCCAGCTTGACGCGCGTCGCGAGATTTTCAAACGCCATGCGCCGTTCGGTGAGGAACGACAGTTCGATCGCGGTCAGCTGAAATTCGTCGCCCAGTTCGGGATAAGCCTTGCCCAGTTCGCGTGCGACCCGGTTGAAGGCGGCATCGACTGTCAGCCCCGCCTCGGCGCAGATGACCAGCAGGTCGAGCGCATCGGGCAGCCCCTTGCGGATGGCGGCGGAGCGCTTTGCAACCTTATTGTCGATGTAGAGGTCCGGCGCCTTATAAGCGAGTATCAGGGTGACCGCGAACGCAAAGAAACGCTTCATCGGTCCCCATTCGGGCTGGATGCCGACGACATAGAGCAGGGTGACGGCCAGCCCGCCGATGATGATCGGCATGAACATGCGGCCGAAGATCACAGCGACGGCAAGATCCTTGGACCGGATGCCGGCCTGGGCCAGGCGGATCTGGGCGTCCTTGAGCTGGTCGTCCTGCAAGACCTTCAGGCTCGACAGGAAGGAGCGCATATTGTCGGTCGTCTGGTTCTTCTTGACCAGGCTGGCCCGGCGCTTGCCGGTGGAGGCTGTAATGCCCGCCTTCAACTGTTCGCGCCGTTCGTTGAGCGCCTTGACCCGCTTGGCCATGGGGTCGCGCACGGTCATCACCGCATAAAGGGCAAAGAGCATGGCGAGCGTCGCTAGAGCGGCCAACAGGGTGCCGACGTCAGTGGCCGTCAGGCCAAACAAGGTGCCGGCTGGGGCAGGGGCGTCCATATCTTTTCTCCCGTCCCGATCAGATTTCGAAATTGACCATCTGCGCCATGATGAACGCGCCGATGCCCATCCAGCAGAAGCCACCTATGCCCACGACCTGCATCAGCGAAAGGCCAAAGAGGCCCGCCGGGTCGGGTGTGAAGAAGGGTTCCATATAGTTGAAGTTGATGTAGCAGATCATCCCGAACACCAGGAAGGGCAGGGCGCCGATGATGTAGGCCGACGCCTTGGATTCCGACGACATGGCGCGGATCTTGAGCTTCATCTGCGCGCGCTGACGCAGGACCGTCGCCAGATTGGACAGGGTTTCGGCCAAGTTGCCGCCGGTTTCCCGCTGGATCGACAAGGTGATCACGAAGAATTGAAATTCAGGCGTGCCCAGGCGATCGGCCGTTTCCTGCAACGCCTGTTCCATCGACCGGCCGATCTTGATCCGCTCGGTGATGAGCTTGAACTCTTCGCCCACTGGTCCCGGCACTTCGCTCGACACGATGCCCAATGTCTCCGCGATCGGCAGGCCAGAGCGCAGGCCGCGCGTCAGCAGTTCCAGGGCATCGGGGAATTTGGCGGTGAACTGATTGACCCGCTTGGTGATCAGGCGACCGACCCACCAGTGCGGCAGGCCAAGGCCCGCGGCGAGACCGAACATCAGCGCCATCAGCGGCGGAAAGCCGCGCAGCATCAGCAAGGCGGCAAGCCCCAGGAAGATGAACGCGCTGGCCGTCATATATTGGCTGAGCGTCCATTTCTTGCCGGTCATCACGATCCGCTTGGTCAGATTTTCCGGGTTGGGGATGAGCGAGACCAGCATCTTGGTTTCGATGGTGGTGGAGCGGTTGGAAATCGCCTTGCGCATGCGCGCTTCCAGCAATGCTTCGGCCGAATCGCTGTGACGGCCGCGGATCATCGCGACGCGGCGTTTGCGCGCCTTTTCCGGTGATGGCCCGGCAAAGGCGACGACGGCCAGGCCCATGAGGGTCGCCATCAACACCATGATCAGGATGAAATTGCCGTCCATTATCTACCCCGTCCTTCATGGGCTGCCGTCGCCACCGGGCGACCTGCGTCGTCAATCTTCCAGCGCGGCGGCCTTGTCCTTGCGTCGCGACGGCATCATGGCCCTGAAGTCGATCTTGCCGAGCAGGGAGTCGCCCTTTTTCGCGGCAGATTTTCCACCGGATTGGGCCGAGTCCACCTCCGCTGCGCCGACTATCTCTTCGAGCAGGCTGGAGCAGGCTGCCCCGATCTTGCTGCCCTTGGCGGTTTCGGCCAGCGTTTTGCCGAGCTTTGCCGCCTGTGATGCCACGCGCAGGTCGAAGGGGATGAGGACATCGACCTTGCGCTCGATCGACTGTTCGAAATCCTTGCGGCTGATCTCCGGCGATCCGGGGTGGACGCGGTTGGCGACCACCACGACCCGGCTGTTGGGCGCATTGGTCTTGAGCCAGGACAGAATGCGGATCGTGTCGCGCGCCGACGCCAGCGTCAGTTCCGTCACGACCATCGTGACCTGCATGTCGCTGATCAGATGGGGGTGCTGGATCAGCATGGCGCGCGGCAAGTCGATGACGCTGCATTCGAAGACCGAGCGGAACTCCTCCAGCAACTGATAGAAGGCACCGCCATCGGTCAGCATCGGCTGGCTGATAGGGGCTTCGGCCGAGAGGATCGCCAGCGTGTCGCTGGCGCGGACCATGGCACGTTCGATGAACAGGCCGTCGATCCGGCTCGGATTTTCGATCGCGTCGGTCAGGCCACGGCCCGGCTCCAAATCGAGCGCGAGCGCATCGGTGCCGAAATGCACGTCTAGGTCGAGCAGCGCGGTCTGGCGCTTCTTCTTGTCCGACAGCAACCAGGCAAGCGAGGTCGCCAGGCTGGACGCGCCAACGCCGCCGCGCGTGCCGATGACCGCGACGGCCATATGCGGCCGGTCCGGCGTCGCATCGCGCGGGGCCATGAACACGGCCTGCGCATTGGCCAGCGCATCGCGCAACTGGTCGGCGCCGAACGGCTTGAGCAGATAATCCTGAATGCCGCTGGCAACGAGATCGCGATAGAGGCGCACGTCATTGACCTGGCCCGCCGCGATGACGACGGTGCCCGGTTCGCACACTTCGGCGAGGCTGTTGATGTCGTTGAGCGGATCGCCGCTTTCGGACATGTCGACGAACAGGATCTGGGGCGAAGCGGTGATCGACAGGCTTTGGACCGCATTGCGCATCCCGCCCTTGTTCACTTTTTCAGGCGCCCAGCCCATTTCGGCCGCCACGGCGCGAACCATGTCGAAACTATGATCGTCGCAGACGAAGGCGTGGAACGGATCGCGTGGACCAGCCGCGCCGGGTTTCCAGGGTGCGTTCATGTTACTCGCCTCCTCCGGCTTGCATTTCCTTGAGTTCGCCAGCACCGGTCGGCGGCTTTTCGCGATATGTCGTGATGGCGCGGTTGGAGGTCGCCGTCCGCAAATTGCTGTCGGTGCCCTGGCCCCGGACCAGATCTTCGGGATTGGCGACCATCGCCGCCAGATTGCTGTTGACGCCGCAGCCATAATTGCTCGACGCGCCCAGGTTCATTTCGGCTTCCTGCTTGGCCGACCAGTCGGGACAGCCAGGCACGGTTGCCGTGGCGCGGCGCACGACCAAGCGAAGCATGCCCTGCGGCGCGACACCGGCCGCCGCCGAACTGTCGGTGCCGACGAGCAGGCCCCGGCGCGCCGCCACGTCGGCGATGCCGTCATGCAGGGCGGGACCATAATAGCCGTCCGAGACGATCGCCACTTGATCGCCATAGCTGAGGCCAATCGACGTGAACCAGTCGTCCAGGCGACGGGTTTCGGCGGGCGTCAGCATATCGCCAGCGCCAGCCTGCACATCATAGGTGTAGGCGGCGTAGCTGACGACCGGCTGGTGGACCGAATCGACGCTGCGGTTCTGGCTATCGGTCACGCAGGCTGTCAGCGGCAAAGCCATCAGGGCCAATGCGGCCAGGGACTTGCGCGATAGACGGGTCGGGAGAGGGGAGGTCATGTCGTTCGTCCTTCCGTCAGAAACTGAAGCCAGGGGCGGCCGCGCCGGATTTCCCGGCCTTGCGGCTGTCGGCGCTGGCAACGACCGGGGCCGGGGTCGCCATCGCCTGCGGGCCGGGGGTCGGCACGCTGCCACCGGGCGCGCGGGTCGGCATCGGCGCGCGAGCGCCGCTGACGCCGTCATGCCCTTGTTGCAGGAACAGACCTTGCCCCACATCCGCGTTGCGGAAGCCATCGGTCGGCAGGCGCACGTCCGATGCGTTCATCGGCTTCACCAGATAGGGGGTGACGACGATGACCAGTTCGGTCTCGCTGCGCTGGAATTGGCGCGACTTGAACAGGCTGCCAAGGATCGGGATATTGCCGATGCCGGGCACCTTGTTGATGCCGTTGCTGGTTTCATTGTTGAGCAGGCCAGCAATCATGAAGGCCTGGCCCGACCCCAGTTCCACCGTGGTTTCGGCGGTGCGGCTCTTGAGCGCGGGAACATCGGCATTCAGCGTGAAGTCGAGCGTCGACACGGTCGGGCGAACCCGCAGCGAAATGCGGCCATCGGCCAGCACGGTAGGCGTGAAGGCGAGTTGCACACCGTACTGTTTGAATTCGATGCTGTTCCCCTGCTGACCGTTGTTGATCGTGTAGGGATATTCGCCGCCTGCCAGGAAGCTTGCGGTTTCGCCCGACAAGGCGGTCAGGTTCGGCTGGGCCAGCGTGCTGGCCAGGCCGCTCGATTCGGCGAGGTCCAACGCACCGGCAATGTCCATGCCCAGGATGCGGGCAACGCCGCCGAGGCTGTAGCCGCCGTCCACCGGGTAATTGAAGTTCCAGAAACCTTCATCGCGGTTATATTCGGCAAAAGCGCGGGTGCCTCCACCACTCATACCGCTGACGCTGTTGCCTGGCCCGACACTTCTGTCGACAGTAGCAAAGTTGGTGCCGATCTTGTGCCCGACATCCTTGGCGACTTCGGAAATCTTGACCTGCAGCATGACCTGCAACGGCGTCGCCATGCGCAGGCGGCTGACTACGGTCACGTCCTTGCCGACGAAGGCCTGCGTCAGCCGTTCGGCTTCGGCCGCGTCTTCGGGGGCCTGGATCGTGCCGGTCAAAAGGACCATGCCGTTCATCTTGTTGACCGCGACCTGCGCGCCGGGCATCGCCAGACGCAGCATATCGTCGATGCTGGTCAGGTTGTTGCCGACCCGCACCGTGCCGGAAAACAGCACCTTGCCATTGGTGGCGGTGGCAAAGACCGTGGTTTCCCCCGGTTTCTTCGCGATCAGATAGAGCTGGTTCTGCGAGCGGACATGCACGTCGACCACATTGGGGTCGCCGATCACCACATCCGACATCTTGGCACCCAGATTGACGACCCGGCTGCCGCCGACCGACATGAGGATGGCATTGTCCTGCGCGCTGGACGGGGCGGCGTTGACGGCCGTGCCGGGAACGGCGGTCGCCAGGATGGCAAGGCCGATGGCGAGGGCCGGGGCAGCGAGCGGCTTGACCGCGATGCGCCGTGCGAAGCTGTGCATGGTCTTCATCTTACTTCCCCCCGACCGGAACTTCGGTCACGCTGGTACCGCGGGCCACGCGGATGACTGGGCCTTTGAAGGCGACCGTGCCCATCGGTGCGCCATTGGCGGCGACCATCGGTGGCATAGGCGCTTCGGCCTTGGCGGGGACGGAACTGCGCTGATAGCGCGAGACGTCGGCGCCGGTGGAATAGGTGGCACCACGATCGACCGGGCGCGACGCGAGCTTGGCAAGCAATGCCTTTTCAGCGTTCGGGCTGGCCCCATCGGGCAGTTCGACGTCGGTGCCGGCAATGGCCGCGTCCAGGTCCGAGGAATTGTCGGCTAGCGAGCGCAGCGACAGCGACAGGGAGCCGACCGTCTGAGCGACCGCGATCTTCTCTGCAATCTTGGGCGTCACTTCGATCGTGACGTTGGAATAGGTCTGTACCACCGGCTTGCCGTCTGGCCCCATGGCATCCATGCGCTGATCGGTGGCCAGCACGCGGATGTTGCGCAGGATGGTTTCGGACACGCGGAGAGGTTCACCGTCGCCGCCGCCTGCAACGCTTTGCGTCAGGACGAGGTCGATGCGGTCACCAGGAAAAACGAAGCCAGCGACCGAGCTTTGCGCCGAAACGGGCACGGTCACGGCGCGCATGCCAGCGCCAAGCGCGGCGGCGAGGAAGCCCCGATCGCCCGGCTTGACCAGGCCACCCTGGGTCAAGGGCTGACCGGCGGAGATGGCGGTGCGCACGACGCTGCCTGCCAGCTTGACCGGATCAGCCTGCCCCTTGAGATAATAGGCCTGTTCGATCAGATCCTTGGGCCAAGGCTGGAAGCGGAAACTTTCCGCGTCGAGGATGGTGCCGACGGGCAAGGCCTTGGTCGCAACCAGCACATGGGGCTGATCCGCTTCGGTCGGCATCGACGAGGCGGTGGCCTGCGGCGTGCTCGAAGAACTCAACATGTTGCGTGCAAGCAAGGCTGTAGTGACTGCTATGATAAGCGCCCCCACCAGCAGCACGATCTTCTTGGCATCCATGACGAAATTCGCCTCCCTCAAGCGGCTACACTGCCCCCAGTGCCCTACTCATCCCGTAAATTGGTTAAGATATCGTTGGCCAAGGTAGCAGCCACAAAGCGGCGAGTGAGATCGCCACGCCATAGGGTATTTCGGGCTGGCCCAGCCGCCGGGTCATGCGGTGATGGATCACGGTCACCAGGGTGACCAGGCCGCCCAGCAGCGCCATCAGCACCAGCAGCGAGATGACCGCCTGCCAAGGGAACCATAGCGCCAAAGCAGCGAGCAGCTTGACGTCGCCACCGCCCATCATGCCCATCGAGAATAGAGCGGCAAAGAGGATGAAGACGATGCCGCCCACCAGTAACTGCACCGCGACATCGGGCCACAGGTCGAGGCCGCAGGCGATCCACCAGAGCGGCGCGAGCGCGGCGATGACGAAGCTGAGCCGGTTGGAAATGATCCGCGCGCGCAAATCGGTGATCGCCGCCGCAATCAGCAGCGCGCCGAGGGCGACGATCAGCGCCAGCCGGAAATATTCCCCTAACATGGGCACTATTCCCTAGACCTGATGACTTACCAAACCGTAACCATGCGGTTCATGGATTCGCTCCTTTCTCCGGCTCCGGCCTTCGACACACCGGTTCTGGACCGGCGCGCCTGGCCGATGGGCGGGCGGCTGAACTATTGGACTGCGCCCGACGGCTGGCCGATTCGCCGTTACCAGTTGGGCAGCGGCGCGCGCGGGCGCATGCTCGTCATGGGCGGGCGCGGCGACATGATCGAAAAATATCTGGAGGTGATCGCCCATTGGGCCGCACGCGGTTGGGCCGTCACCAGTTTCGATTGGCGCGGACAGGGCGGGTCGGGGCGTCTGACAGATGACCTGCTCTGCGGGCATATCGACGATTTCGCCGACTATATCGCTGACCTGCGCGCCCTGGCCGACGACTGGCGGGCGCAGGGTAGCGGGCCGAGCGCGATGGTGGCGCATAGCATGGGCGGGCATATGCTGTTGCGGGCGCTGGCCGAGGGGATGACGCCACCCGATGCAGCGGTTGCTGTCGCGCCGATGCTGGGCCTGCACAGCGCGCCGCTGCCACGCTGGCTGGCGGTGATGGTCGCTCAGGGGATGATCCGGCGTGGCAAGGGTCGGCTGCGTGCCTGGACGCAGAAGGAGGATTCGGAGCGGCAGCGGCGGATGCGGCAGAAGCGCCTGACGCATGACCCGGAACGCTATGCCGACGAACTATGGTGGCGTGACCATAGTCGCGAGATCGCCTTGGGACCGCCAAGCTGGAACTGGGTCGCGCAGGCGCTCGAATCGACGCAAGCGCTGAGCGAAGGCGACGGCCTCACGCAGATCGACGTGCCTTTGTTGATGTTGGCGACGCGCGTGGATCAGCTTGTGTCCACGCCCGCCATCCGGGCGGCGGCGGCCCGCATTCCGGGCGCACAACTGCATGTCTATGGACGCGAGGCGGCGCATGAAATCCTGCGGGAGCTGGACGGGGTGCGTCTGGATGCGCTGGCGCGGATCGATGCTTTTCTTGATGAGGCCGCGCGGTGAGCCTGCCCGATATCGTGATTGTCGGTGGCGGGATGGCGGGGGCCAGCCTGGGTGCGGAACTGGCGGCGCATGGCCGCGTGCTGGTTCTGGAGATGGAGCGGCAGGCGGGCTATCATGCGACCGGGCGGGCCGTGGCCTTCTGGGAAGAAACCTATGGCGGCCCAGCCGTCCAGCCGCTGACCACGGCATCGGGACCAATGCTGGCGGCCCCCGATCCCGACTTTCATGACGGCAGCTTCCTGTCGCCGCGCCGCACCCTGCATATCGGGCGGGCTTCGGATGAAGCGGCGCGCGATGCGCTGATCGCAGATTTTGCGGGCAGGGTGGATTTGCAGCCGGTCGATCCGGCCGCCTATGTGCCGGGACTAAGGCCCGACTGGATGCTGGGCGTGATGGAGGCGAGCTGTCGCGATATCGATGTCGCGGCGCTGCATCAGGCCTGGTTGCGGCAGCTGCGTCGGCGCGGCGGGACGATGCAACTGGGCGCGCGGCTGATCAGCGCACGGCGCGAAGGAAGCGGATGGCGGATCGAGACGGCGGATGGGCCGTTGGCCTGCGGCTTGATCGTCAATGCTGCGGGTGCCTGGGCGGATGATGTCGCGCAGGCCTGTGGCGTTGCGCCGGTCGGGATCACGCCGCTGCGGCGGACGGTGGCGCAATTGCGCGTGCCGTCCTTGCCATCGCCCGATCTGCCGTTGGTGATGGACCTGGCCGGTGGCTTTTATTTCAAGCCGGAAGGGCGCGACCGTGTGTGGCTGACCCCGCATGACGAAGTGCCCTCGCCACCCTGCGACGCTGCGCCGGAAGAGATGGCCGTGGCGCAGGCGGTGGCGCGGTTCGAAGCGGTGGTGGACTGGCCCGTGGCGGGCATCGAGCATCGCTGGGCCGGGCTGCGCAGCTTCGCGCCCGATCGCGCGCCAGTCTATGGCTTCGATCCCGACATGCCGGGCTTTTTCTGGTTTGCCGGGCAGGGCGGTTTCGGCATCCAGACGGCACCGGCTGCTGCGACGCTGGCGGCCAGCCTGATACGGGGCGTTGCGCCACCAGCCCATCTCGCGCCAATCGATGCTGCCACCTATGATCCGGCCCGGTTTCGATCGTCAATCGCGCGGCTTGTGCTTTGAAATCAGATAGCGCCACACGCCCACGGCGTTGATGACGAGCAGCGCGACATTCTGCCAGCCAATCCCCTCGCTATCCTCGGCCAGAAAGCCCCAGCCGATCAACGCGATCGAGCTGGTGACGAACAGCACGAAGGCCCAGCCGGTGATCCGTCGGCCAAGGTTCAGTGAGACGATCAAGGCCGCCAACGTGGCGGCGCCCGCGCCATAATATTGCAGAACGGTGAGGATGGTGTCGGACATGGATCTTTGAACGCCGGGCCAGCCGCATGGTTGCGATCAAGCAGGCAGCGGCCTAGGCAGACGCGCATGATCGCCCGTATCGACCCGTTCCACGCCATCGCCATCAGCCGCGAGGCCCATGCCCTCGAAGCGCAGGGCCGTTCCATCCTGCATATGGAGTTCGGCCAGCCATCGACCGGCGCACCGGCCGCCGCCATCGCCAAGGCCCATCATGTGCTGGACACCGATCCGATGGGCTATTGGGAAAGCCCGGCGCTCAAAGAGCGGATCGCGCGCCTTTATGCCGAACGGCATGGCGTGGCGGTGGAGGCCGAGCAGGTGCTGTTGACCTGTGGCGCGTCGCCGGGTCTGGTGCTGGCGCTGACCAGCCTGTTTGCGCCCGGCGCGCGGGTGGCGACGGCGCGGCCGGGTTATGTCGCCTATCGCAATACGTTGAAGGCGCTCTACCTGGAACCGGTCGAGGTCGGATGCGGCCCGGCCGAACGCTATCAGATCAGTGCCAAGGCGTTGGCGGCGATCGATCCCGCACCCGATGGGCTGATCCTGGCCAGTCCGGCCAATCCCACCGGCACCATCATCCCCGCCGACGAACTCGCGCGGATCGCGCAGGTCTGTGCCGATCGCGGCATCCGCATCGTGTCGGACGAAATCTATCATGGGCTCAGCTTTGGTGAGCCGGCCCATTCGATGCTGGAATATGCGCCCGATGCGGTGATCGTGAACAGTTTTTCCAAATATTTCAGCATGGCCGGATGGCGGCTGGGCTGGATCGTCGTGCCGCCCGCCCTGATCGACGCGGCGCGGGCGCGGATGGGCAATTTGTTCCTGACCCCGCCGGTGCTGGCGCAGCAGGCGGGGTTGGCCGCGTTCGATTGCGCCGACGAGCTGGAGGGGCATGTCGAAACCTATCGCCGCAATCGGCAATTGCTGCTCGACGCGCTGCCCGCGCTGGGGCTGGCACGGATCGCGCCGCCCGACGGGGCCTTCTATATCTATGCCGATGTCGGGCATCTGACGCAGGACAGCCTTGGCTTTTGCCAGCGGCTGTTGCGCGAGACGGGCGTGGCGACCGCGCCGGGGATCGATTTCGATCCGGTCGACGGGCATCGCTTCATCCGCTTCAGCTTTGCGGTGTCGACCGACCGGGTCGAGGATGCGATCGCGCGAATGATCCCCTGGTTCGCGGCGCAGCGCGGCGCTTAGCCGCGCGTCCGGTCGAACGTCGCCATCTCATAGGCGATCGACGCTTCGACCAGTTGCTCCCATAATTCAGCGATGATGTCGGCGGGGGCACCCAGCCGCTCCGCTTCCGCGCGCGCTTGGGCGATGACCTGCGCTTTGCGGGCTTCGTCGCGCACGGCGCTGCGATCGGGCTTGATGCGGGCTGCGGCGCGCATATGCGCGAAGCGCTGGGCGAGCAGCGCGACGAGCTGGCGATCCAGCGCATCGACGCCCGCGCGCACCTGCGCCATGCTGCTATAGTCTTCAGGGTTCATGAGTGCCGGACTAAGCCGCGCGTCCAGCCGTGTCGAGGGTTGACATACCCGGCCCTTCTCTCCATAGGCGCGCCTTCGCGATTGGTCCCGCATCCCGGTGAAGCGGTGGCCCTGCCCCTGAGTGTTTCGACGCAATACGGACGTAGGCGATACCGGGGGTAACATTCACCCTCCCCGAAAAGTGGGAACCGGTTTTCGGATCAGGGGGGTGAACAAACGTCGTTAGCAGTTGTTAGGAAATATCTATGACGAAGCGCACAAGCGCCAAGTATAAACTCGACCGTCGCATGGGCGAGAACATCTGGGGCCGTCCCAAGTCGCCTGTCAACAAGCGCGAATATGGTCCGGGTCAGCATGGTCAGCGCCGCAAGGGCAAGGTGTCCGACTATGGCATCCAGCTGCGCGCCAAGCAGAAGCTCAAGGGCTATTATGGCGACATCACCGAGAAGCAGTTCAAGAAGAACTATTTCGAAGCGAGCCGCATGAAGGGCGACACCGGCCAGAACCTCATCGGTCTGCTGGAACGCCGCCTGGACGCCGTCGTCTATCGCGCCAAGTTCGCGCCGACCATCTTTTCGGCCCGTCAGATCGTTTCGCACGGCCACATCTATGTGAACGGCGTCAAGTGCAACATCGCGTCGCGTCTGGTAAAGCCGGGCGACGAGATCACGCTGGGCAAGAAGGCGCAGGAAATGGCGCTGGTGATGGAAGCACAGGCCCTGGCCGAGCGCGACATCCCCGACTATGTCGCACCCGACGGTGCCGCCAAGGTCAGCTATGTCCGCGTGCCGACGCTGGACGAAGTGCCTTATCCGGTGAAGATGGAACCGAACTTGGTCGTCGAATTCTATTCGCGCTAATCGGGTTTCCGACAGACTTACGAAAACGGGCGGTTCCGCAAGGAGCCGCCCTTTTTCTGTCTGGGGCTATTTCCCCGCCACCAGCAGGAAGTCGGCGCTTTGCTGCAGCATGTCGGCACGCGCGTCGCTGTCGTTCAGGCTGTGCGACAGCCCGTCATAGATGACCAGGCGGCTGCGTTTGCCTGCGCCTTCCAGTTTGCCCTGCATGATTTTTGCCTGGCTGATGTCGACATTGCCGTCGTTCGTGCCGTGAAACATCAGGACCGGAGCGCGGAACTGCGCGGCATGGCTGGATGGCGAAGCGTCTTCGGCCTCCGGGCCAGTGCCCATGCGCTGCTGCTGAACGAGGTAACTGCTGTCATATTGCGCGCGGCGCAACCGATCGCCGAAATCCGTGACTGGCGCGATGGCGACCACCGCCTTGAACAGATCGGGGTCGATGACCTGCGCCTGCAGCGCCGCATAGCCGCCATAGGACCAGCCCGCGATGGTCAGCTTCGCCGGGTCGGCAATGCCCTGTGCCACCAGCCAGCGTCCGGCGTCCACGACGTCGCCGATCGCCTTGCGCCAGGATCGATAGCCATTTTGCATCAGCCATTGTTCGCCAAAACCATAGGAACCGCGAAACTGCGGCTGGATGACGGCGAAGCCTCGCGCCGCATAATATTGCACCAACCAGTCGAAACCCCATTCGTCCCGCGACTCCGGGCCGCCATGGGGCAGGACGATGGCGGGCAGACCCTTGGCGCTTTCTTTGCCGGGCGGCAGCGTCAGATAGGCTGGGATCGTTACCCCATCGCTCGCCTTGAAGCTCGTCGATTGCATCGTGGCGAGCTGGCGGCCCGCTAGTTCGGGACGATCCGGCATCAGGGGCGACAGTTTGCGCGCCGTCCGGTCGAACAGATAATATTGGCCCGGATCAATGTCGCTGCCGGCCCACACCAGCACCCGTTGTCCATCGCTGCTCATGTCGCCGATGTGAACGGCCTTTCCGCCCAGCGCCTTGCCCAGCGACGTGACGAGCGCCGCGGCTGTTTTGTCGAAATAGACCGCTTCGCGATGCTCAAGCGCATAGCTCACGCCCACGACGCGGCGGTCGCGGCCGACCCGGATCAATCCGGTCACGTCGACTTGCGGATGGGCGAAGACGACTTTCTTTTCCTGGCCGGGGTCAAGCGCGATCGACACCAGCGCGTCGCGACCGTTGGTCTTTTCAAAGCCATAGGCGATATTCTGCTGCGGATCGACGGCGAGGGGATAGAAGCCGCTATTGTCGCGCACGTCATAGGTGGAAAGGTCGTCCCAGCCCGACTTGCCTTGTGGGCGATAGAGGAATTTATAGGTTCCCTTGGAATAGCCGGTTCCCTTGATCTCCTGCAGTCCCATGATCCGAACTGTGCCGATACCGTCCGAAATATAATCGACTGCCAATTTGGCCGGTGTTTCAACCCGCTTCCCGCTACCACTGCGGGTATCGATGCGATCGACACCGAGCCCGTCCAGCCGCTTCTCTACAAGGCTGCCGATCTTGGCTTCCGGGACATAGGATCGGGTCATCAATATCGCCCCGTCTTCGCCAGGCAGCAGATCGACGATGTGGCCGCCGCGCAAATCATAGGAGAGCGCATTCTGGCCCCGCCGCTGACTGAGCAGCTTGGCGTTGCCGCCGGATGCATCCATCGCGAAGATGTTGCTAAAGCCATAGACGTCGTCGGCATAGCGGCTTTCGCCATAAATCTGGCAAGCCAGTCGATCGGCCGCGACCCAGTCGCAGCGGGAGAGATATTCCGGCTTGCCGGTGGTGGTAGCCGCTACCGTCAACTCCGCACCTTCCTTGGCCTCCAACACATAAGCGCGGCTCGTTCGTCCTGGCCCCGCCGAAATCAGTGCGATTTTCTGGCCATCGGGCGAAATGCTGGCGGAAATCACGGTTTCGCGCGCGCCAAAGGCCTTGGCGAGGGCATCAGGCGGGGTTTGCGCCAGCGCAACCGGCGCGGTTCCGGTGGCCAGCGCCGCCATGATCACTGCCTTGCGAAATCCGATCATGCCCATTCACTCCCCCATTGGCCCAGTAACAAATGGCTAGGCGAGCGCTGCAGACTTGGCAACGGCCTTGCTTGCCCTGTGTCCCGCACAGTGGCATCAACCTGCTATCACAAGAATAAAGGGTGCCTTTCATGCGTAGCTCCATCGCGGCGATTGCCGCCGTTCTCGCCCTTTCCGCCTGCGTCACCGATGGGACGGATGCGCCGCCCGCGTCGGTCGCTGCGGCGGCCAATGCCGCCGATCCGTCGATCGATACGATGAAGCGGCTGGTGCAGGAAATGTCGTCCGACGCCTATGAGGGCCGCGCGCCTGGCTCTGCGGGCGAGGAGAAGACGTTGGCGCTGCTGGTGGCGGAGTTCAACAAACTGGGGCTGAAGCCAGGTAACAAGGGCAGCTGGTTTCAGGATGTCCCGCTGGTCGAAATCAATGCCAAAAATGTGTCGCCGCTGACCTTCACCGGCGGCAAGAGCAGCGTCAGCGCGACCTATGGCCCCGAAATGGTGGTCGGCACCTATCGCACGACCCAGCCGAAGATCGCAATCAAGGACAGCCCGGTGGTCTTCGTCGGCTATGGCATCAACGCGCCCGAAAAGGGGTGGAACGACTATGCTGGCGTGGATGTGAAGGGCAAGACCGTCATCATCCTGGTCAATGATCCCGACTATGAAGCGACGGGCCTGACCGGGCCGTTCAATGGCCGGGCGATGACCTATTATGGCCGCTGGACCTATAAATATGAGGAAGCGGCGCGGCAGGGCGCGGCCGCCGCGATCATCGTGCATGATACGGTGCCCGCCGCCTATGGCTGGAATGTCGTGCAGTCGAGCTGGACCGGCGCTCAGCATGTCGCCGACAGTGCGGATGGCAATGCCAAGCAATCCTCGGCGATCGGCTGGATTCAGAAGGACAAGGCAGCGGCCTTGTTCGCCAGCGCCGGGCTGGACCTGACCGCGCAGATGGCGGCCGCCAAGCAGGCCGGGTTCAAGGCGGTGCCGCTGGGCGCGGTCAAGGCGTCGGTGTCGTTCGACAACGACCTGCGCAAGCACAGTTCGAAGAATGTCGTCGCGCTGCTGCCCGGCAAGACGCGGCCCGATGAATATGTCCTCTACAGCGCGCATTGGGACCATCTGGGCCGGTGCCAGGCCGCGCCCGATGGCGATGACATCTGCAACGGCGCGGTCGACAATGCGACCGGCACGGCGGCACTGGTGGCGCTGGCGGAAGCCAATGTGAAGGCGGGGCCGACCGATCGCAGCCAATTGTTCCTGGCGGTGACGGCGGAGGAATCGGGGCTATTGGGGTCGGCCTATTATGGCAGCAATCCGGTGGTGCCGTTCAACCAGACCGTTGGTGGCGTGAACATGGATGCACTGTCGGTCGCGGGTCGCGCCAAGAATGTGGTGGTGATCGGCAAGGGCAAGTCGCAGCTAGACGCCTATCTCGACCGCGCCTTGGCCGCGCAGGACCGGGTGGCCACGGTGGAGCCGACGCCGGAAAAGGGCTATTATTATCGCTCCGACCATTTCAGCTTCGCCAAGCACGGCCTGCCGATGCTCTATTTCGAAGGCGGCGAGGATCTGGTCAATGGCGGCACGGCGGCGGGCATGGCCGCAGCGGAAGATTATACCAAGAACCGCTACCACGGGCCAAAGGATGAATATGATCCCAATTGGGACTGGACCGGCGTGCTGGCCGACCTGAAGCTCTATTATACGGTCGGGCGCGATCTGGCGAATACGACCGACTGGCCCAATTGGGTGGATGGCGACGAATTTCGCGCGATCCGCGACAAGGATCGGGCAGGGAAATAGTCAGTCAACAAAGCTACGTTCGTTTCGCGCGAAGTCGAGAAACGCAGGCACCGCGCTTCCGCTTCTCGACTTCGCTCGAAGCGAACGGCGATTTTGTGCGTCACTCACCGGCCGGGGCATAGGTCCAGTTCTGCGCCCGGCTGCCGTCCATATTCGCCGTTTCGGCCATGAGTAGGCGCCCCTCCCGCCAGTAGCGGATGCGTTGCGGATAATCATGGGTGGGATTGGCAAAGCTGATGTCGCGCACCCCTTCGGCTATCGCAGGGAAAATGGTTGCAGGACCACCTTCGGGGGCGCCGTGGAATGCGAGCGATCCGTCGGCTGCGCGAACGATGCGCATCACTTCCCAGGATTGCAGCTTTTCGCCGCGCCCGGTGCGTCCCACGCCGATCATCACGCCGCCGCGCGGCAGCGTCCACACTTCCTCGCTCCAGCGATCGTCGCGCTTCTGCACCCATTCCCCGGTCAGCCAATCGGGCAATTCGCCTGCGCTGCCGTGGACGGGCAGCGCCAGCAGCAGCGCCGCTATGATCGTCGAAACTCTTCTCTTCATGGCTCCCGCCCTCTGTCCAGACCCGATCCGGCACGCTATGGAGCGCGCCTAACGCCCGCTATCACGGATCGGCCTTTCCGCCGAGTAAGGACGACATTGCATGACTTTTCGTATGCCTGCCGAATGGGCACCGCACGACTGGACCTGGATCGGCTTTCCGACCAACGCGGATGAATGGCCCGGCGCATTCGATGCCGCGCGGGCGCAGATCGCCGCCTTTGCAAGCGCACTCCATGCCGATGGGCGCGGCGAAGAGGTGCGGCTGGTCGCAGCGAACGAGGGTGATGCCGACGCCGCGCGGGCCTTGGTCGCGCCCGGCGTGTCGATCGTCTTGCAGGCGCTGGGCGACGTCTGGCTGCGCGATACCGCGCCTATCACCGTGCTGAACGGCAAGGCGCGGGCTTTGGTCGATTTCGGCTTCAACGGCTGGGGCGGCAAATATCAGATGGCGGGCGACGAAGATATCGGCGCACGGCTGGCGGCGACCACCGGCTTGCCGACATCGACGCAGCAGTGGGTGTTCGAGGGCGGGGCGGTCGATACCGATGGCACCGGCCTGTTCGTGACCACCGAACAATGTCTGCTCCATCCCAATCGCAACCCGGACCTCGACCGGGGCAAGATCGAAACGCTGCTGGCGGGGAGCCTCGGCCTCTCCGACATGCTCTGGCTGGGCGATGGATTGCTGAACGACCATACCGACGGGCATGTCGATAATCTGGCGCGCTTCGTGGGCGAAGGGCTGCTGGCACTGCCGATCGCGACGACGGACGATGATCCCAATTCGGCGATCTACGCCGACGCACGTGCGCGAGCGAGCGCCCATGGCGTTACCGTGGTGGACATGCCGTCGCCGGGGCGGGTGATGGTCGATGGCGAGGCGATTCCCGCGAGCTACATGAATTTCTATGTCGGCAACGCGGCCGTCATCGTGCCCATCTATGGTCAGCCCAATGATCAGGCGGCGCTCGATACGCTGGCCCCCTTCTTTCCGGGGCGGGATATTGTCGGGCTGCGTAGCGATGCCATATTGTCGGGTGGCGGCAGTTTTCATTGCTGCAGCCAGCAAATGCCAAGTGTTTAACATCAACCGTTCGGGCTGAGCGAAGTCGAAGCCCGCGCCTGAGCGCAAGCGAAGGCACCTCGCTATCGCTCGGTGGAGCCCTTCGACAGGCTCAGGGCGAACGGAGAAACAGACGATATGACCAAAGTGACCGTTGCCGCGCTCCAGCTCAGCTTTTCGGACGATATGGGCGAGAATATCGCCAAGGTGGCCGAGCATGTGACAAAGGCCGCCGCGCGCGGGGCGAAGATCATCCTGCCGCCCGAATTGTTCGAAGGGCCGTATTTCTGCCGCGTCGAGGACGAAGCGCTGTTTGCGCTAGCGCAGCCGACCGACAGCCATCCGGCGGTGCAGGAAATGCGCAAACTGGCCAAGGATCTGGGCGTTTATATCCCGACCAGCTATTTCGAGCGCGACGGGCAGCATCATTATAATTCGCTCGCGATGATCGACGACCAGGGCGAGATCATGGGCGTGTACCGCAAAAGCCATATTCCTGACGGGCCGGGCTATGAGGAGAAATATTATTTCCGCCCCGGCAATACCGGCTTCAAGGTGTGGCCGACCAAATATGGCACGATCGGCGTCGGCATCTGCTGGGACCAATGGTATCCCGAATGTGCGCGGGTGATGGCGCTGATGGGGGCGGAGATGCTGTTTTACCCGACCGCGATCGGATCGGAACCCTATGATGCGGACCTCGACACCAGCCGCATGTGGCGACGGGCGATGATCGGCCATGCGGTCAGCAATTGCATGCCGGTGATCGCCGCCAACCGCATCGGCGAGGAGGATGGCCAGCGTTTCTACGGCCACAGTTTCATCAGCGATGAATGGGGCGACCTGATCGCCGACGGCGATGCCAAGGATTTCGGCGCGCTGGTGGCGACGCTGGACCTGGCGCAGGCGCGCACCCATCGCGCAGGGATGGGCTTCTTCCGCGATCGGCGGCCGGAGCTGTACGGGCGGATCGCGCAGGATATCTGACCTGCACCCGGCGTCAGCGGCGGAAGCTCTCCGCCGCGGCGCAGGCGAGTTGGTCGGCGCGCTCATTTTCCGGATGGCCGGCATGGCCCTTGACCCATTGCCAGGTCACCTGATGCCGCGCGGTGGCTTGCACCAATAGCTGCCAGACATCGGCATTCTTCACCGGCTTGCGGTCGGCGGTTTTCCAGCCATTTTTCTGCCAGCCGAAAATCCATTTGGTGATGCCGTCCATCACATATTTGCTGTCGGTATAGAGCGTCACGCGGCAGGGTTTGCTTAGCGCATTGAGCGCCTCGACCGCGGCCATCATCTCCATCCGGTTATTAGTGGTCTGCGCCTCGCCGCCCGATATTTCCTTTTCCTTCGCGCCAAAGCGCAGCACCGCGCCCCAGCCGCCGGGGCCGGGATTGCCCTTGCACGCGCCATCGGTGAAAATCTCTACGGTGGGCAGGTCGGTCATGCTGTCTCCTCCGATCGCGTCGAAAGAGGCGATCGGATCATGGGTTATGCGCCGAGCAGGTCGGCTGCGTCGGCGTTGGCGTAGAAGTCGAGCCTGCGCAGATAGGCGAGCGGGTCTTTGCGCGTGACCAGCGCATCGGCCGGCGTGTTGATCCAGTCATAGGCGCGGGTCAGCAGGAAGCGCAGCGCCGCGCCCCGGCACAGAACTGGGAAGGCGGCACGTTCCGCATCGGTCAGCCCATGCGCTTGGGCATAGCCCGCACCCAACGCCGCCGCCCGGTCGCCAAAGAAGGTCGCGCCATCATGGCTGAACGTCCAGGCGCTATGGGTGATGGCCAGGTCATAGGCGCGGACGTCCGTGCAGCTGAAATAGAAGTCAATGAGGCCCGTGACCCGATCGCCCAGCATCAGCACATTGTCGGGGAACAGGTCGGCATGGATGACGCTGCGTGGCAGATTGGCGGGCCAATGGGCGTCGAGATATGCCAGTTCATCGGCGACCCGTTCAGCAAGGCCGGGGGCGATCTGGTCGAAATCCGCGCCGCATTTGCGCGCCAGATCATGCCAGCCCGCCTTGTCGAGCGCGTTAGGCCGCTCGCTCGCAAAGCCGTCGGCCGCGCGATGCAGTTCGCCGAGCGCCTGGCCCGCCGCGCGCGATTGCGCCGGGGTCGGCTCGGTCACGGAAATGCCGGTGAGGAACTCGATCAGGCAGGCAGGGCGTCCGGCCAGTTGCTGCAATCGCTGGCCGCTGCGATCGGCGATGAAGCGGGGGACAAGGCAGCCGCGTGCGCCCAGATGGTCGAGCAGGTCCATGAAGAAGGGCAGGTCGGCTTCATCCACCCGCTTTTCATAGAGGGTCAAGATGTAGCGATGGCCTGACCCGTCCGCGCCGGTGGTTTCGAGCAGATAATTGCTGTTTTCGACCCCTTCGGCGATCCCCTTGGCGGAAACGAGGCGGCCTGCGTCATAGCGGGTGAGGAAGGCGTCGATCTCTTCGGCCGGAACCTGCGTATAGACGGCCATGGATCAGACGGCCTCCAGCCCGCGCGGTAGCTTGAAAGCGATGCTTTCGCGCGCGGTTTCGACAATTTCCTCCGTCACGTCATAGCGCGCCGCGAGGCCATTCACGACTTCGCGGACCAATATTTCGGGTGCGGAGGCCCCAGCGGTCAGCCCCAATGTCGTCACGCCGTCGAGCCAATCGAAGTCGATTTCATCAGCGCGCTGGATCAGCCGGGCGCGGGTGCCCTCGCGCTCGGCGACCTCCACCAGTCGCAGCGAGTTGGAGCTATTGGGCGCGCCGATGACATAGAGCGCATCGCAACGAGGCGCGATCGCCTTGACCGACGTTTGGCGGTTAGACGTGGCGTAGCAAATATCCTCGCCCTTGGGCGCGGCGATATCGGGGAAGCGGCGCTGGAGCACGGCGACGATCGCGGCAGTATCGTCCACCGACAGCGTCGTTTGCGTCAGGAACGCCAGATTGTCGGCATCGGTCGGCGCGAACGCTTCTGCGTCCTCGACCGTTTCGATGAGCGTCATCGATCCGTCGGGCACCTGGCCGAACGTGCCGATGACTTCGGGATGCCCCTTATGCCCGATGAAGAGGATATGGCGGCCAAGCTCCACCTGCCGTTCGGCCTGGCGATGCACCTTGCTGACCAGGGGGCAAGTGGCGTCGAGATAGGACAGGCCGCGTTCCTCCGCCTTGGCCGGGACCGCCTTGGGCACGCCATGGGCGGAAAAGACGACCGGCACGCCATCGGGCACCTGGTCCAGTTCCTCCACGAAGATCGCGCCCTTCGCCTTCAGGCTGTCCACCACATATTTGTTGTGGACGATTTCATGGCGGACATAGACCGGCGCGCCATAGGCTTCGATCGCCTTTTCCACGATGATGATGGCGCGGTCGACCCCGGCGCAAAAGCCGCGCGGGGCAGCGATCAGCAGGGTCATTGGCGGGCGGGCGGCGGTGGGCTCGGTCATGTCTTCGCGCTTAGGCGAATGTAAGCCACGAGGAAAGCCGCTTCCTTCCGGTTGCGTGGGCGGCGGCGGATGGATAAGGAAGCGCGATGCTTTCGGCCGATGGGCCATGCCAAGGATTATCTGCCTGTGCCAAGGAACGTCTGTCTGTCTCGTGTCGCCCTGACTGCCATGCTGGCTTTGACTCTGGCGGGCTGTTCGCGCCGGGGAGAAATCGATGCGTCCGGCGGTATCGTCGCAGTGCGGTCTGCCTGCCCGGTGGCGGCGGTGCCGGCCTATACCGGGGACATCACGCTGTTCAATCCGGCCAACAGCACCGATGCGTCGGCCATCGACGTGGTGGCGAACATCACCGATCTGCGATCGACCTGCACCGATGGCGCGCAATTCTATACCGAAGCGACCTTTACCGTGAACGCCCGGCGCAGCGATGCGAGCGCGGCGCGGCAGGTGACGCTGCCTTATTATTCCGCCGTGGTGCGCGGCGGCAATGCGGTGGTCGCCAAGCGGGTGGGTCAGGTCACGCTGAATTTCGCGCCGGGTGACTATCGTGCCAGCGCGCAGGCAAAGGCAGCCTCCTATGTCGAGAAATCCTCGGCCACGCTGCCGGCGGACATTCAGGCGAAGATCGTCCAGAAGCGCAAGGCGGGTGACGCCGATGCCGCGATCGATCCTTTCGCCCAGCCCGACGTCAAGGCGGCGCTGGCGCGAACCAGTTTCGAACTGCTGGTCGGGTTCAACCTGACCCAGGATCAGTTGCGATATAACGCGACCCGTTAAGGGCGAACTTATTATGCCGTTCGCCCTTAACTAGGTCGAAGAGGCGGTCTTTCCCGAAAAGGGAAGGACAGGGATGGAAGCGTTCCCCGGCGAAAGCCGGGGTCCAGTCCCGCGCCCTGAACTGGACCCCGGCTGTCGCCGGGGAACAAGGGGAGAACTCGTGGTAGAGACCCCGCTGTTTTCGAGGAAATGTCCGTGTCCCTTTACACCCGTTTTACCGCCCATCTTGATGCCGTGCTCGACGTGCTGGAGGCTGATGGCACTCTGCCCGCTGGGCTCAACCGCAAGCCGGTGACGGTCGAGCCGCCGCGCGACCCCAGCCATGGCGACATGGCGACCAACGCCGCGATGGTGCTGGCCAAGCCTGCGGGCACCAACCCACGCGCGCTGGCCGAGGCGATCGTTGCCAAGCTGCAAGCGCTCGAAGAGGTCGAAAGCGCCTCGATCGCGGGGCCGGGCTTCATCAACCTGACATTGACCGATGCGACATGGCGCGCTGAACTGGCGGCGATCCAGACCGATGGCGATGATTATGGCCGGTCCGATGTCGGGCAGGGCGTCACCGTCAATATCGAATATGTCTCCGCTAACCCGACCGGCCCCATGCATATGGGCCATTGCCGCGGCGCAGTAGTGGGCGACGCGCTTGCCACGCTGCTGGAATATGCCGGGCATACGGTGATCCGCGAATATTATATCAATGACGCGGGCGGGCAGGTCGACGTCCTCGCCCGGTCCGCGCATCTGCGCTACCGCGAAGCGCTGGGCGAAACGATCGCCATCCCCGAAGGCCTGTATCCGGGCGACTATCTGGTGCCGGTCGGGCAGGCATTGGCCGCCGAATATGGCGACCGATTCGTGGACGCGCCGGAGGGGGACTGGCTGGTGACCTTCCGTACCTTCGCCGTGGCGAAGATGATGGACATGATCCGCGATGACCTCGCGCTGCTCGGCATCCATCATGACATCTTCTCGTCCGAGGCGGAGTTGCAGGCGGCAGGCAAGCCGGAACAGGCCGAAGCCTGGCTGCGGGCGCAGGATCTGGTCTATGATGGCGTACTGGAGGCACCCAAGGGCGAACTGTCCGACGATTGGGAACCGGTCGAACTGCCACTGTTCCGCTCGACGAAATTTGGCGACGATCAGGACCGGCCGATCAAAAAGTCGAACGGCAGCTGGACCTATTTCGGCGCCGACATGGCCTATCATTATCAGAAGGCGCAGAGCGCGGACCAACTGATCGATATTTGGGGCGCGGACCATGCCGGGACCGTCAAGCGCATACAGGCGGCGGTCGCGGCGCTGACCGAGGGCAAGGCGCGGTTCGACGTCAAACTCATTCAGATGGTCCGCTTGCTGCGCGATGGCGAGCCGGTGAAGATGTCCAAACGCGCGGGCAATTTCGTGACGCTGGCCGATGTCGTGGGCGAAGTGGGCAAGGATGTCGTCCGCTTCACCATGCTGACGCGCAAGGCGGATGCGCAGATGGACTTCGACTTTGCCAAGGTGGTGGAAGCCTCGAAGGATAATCCGGTCTTCTACGTCCAATATGCCCATGCGCGCATTTCCTCGCTCGGACGGCGGACGCAGGAGGCGGGGATTGCGCTGCCCGCAGCCGACCTGTCCCTTCTTGGGACGGCGGAATTGGGACTGGTCAAGCTCGCTGCGCAATTCCCGCGCGTGGTGGAAGGGGCCGCACAGATGCGCGAGCCGCATCGTATTGCCTTCTATCTCAATGACTTGGCGTCCGCTTTCCATGGCTGGTGGAATATGGGCAATGACGATCCGCGCGCGCGGGTGATCCTGGCCGACGATCCGGCGATGACGGCGGCACGGCTTTCCCTGGCGCAGGGAATAGGGCAGATTATCCGCAACGGCCTCGCCCTGATGGGCGTGGTCGCGCTGACCGAAATGCAGTGAATGAAAGCGGAGTGAAGTGACGATGAGCGACTATGGGCGCGGTCGACTCGATTTCGACGATGAGGACCGGCTGCCCTGGCTGGAGCCCGCGATCGACGATAGCGACCCGGAAAGCCTCTCGCCGCTGCGCTTGCTCGGCCTGATCCTGCTCGGCCTGATCCTGGTGGGCGCGGTCGTCGCTGGTGTGTGGTGGGTGCAGAATCGCAACGGCGCTAATCTGGCCGGCGAAGGGCAACTCATCACCGCGCCGCCGCAGGACTATAAGATCGCGGCCAATGAAGCCGATGCGCGCAAGTTCGATGGCGAGGGCGATGCCAGCTTTGCCGCGAGCGAGGGCGTGGCGCGTGACGGGCGGATCGACCCCAGCCGCGTGCCCGAAACGCCGATGGCCAAGGGCACGCCTGCGCCCACCGGCACCCGGCCGGTCGTACCGGTCAAGCCTGCGCAAAGCGTCTCCGCGCCCGTGACCGACGGCACAAGCAACACGCCCGTTGCCGCCACCAAGGCCGCGAGCGGCGGCGCGATGATCCAACTGGGCGCCTATGGCAGCGCGGCGGGTGCCAAGGATGCGTGGAGCCGTCTATCCAAGCGCTTCGCCTATCTCGCGCCACTCGCCATGACCGTCGAACCGGCCCAGGTCGGCGGCGGCACCGTCTATCGCCTGCGCGCCAGTGCGGGGGGGCAGGCCAGCGTGATTTGCGGCAAGCTCAAGGTAGCGGGCGAAAGCTGCCTGATGGTCAATTAGGATCGGATAAAGCCCTTCGACAGAAGGGCCGCATATCGTTACCGTCGATGCCATGAAGCCTGTTATTTTCGGCCTGTCCGGGCCAGTCCTGACTCCTGACGAGCGCGCCTTCTTTGCCGAGGCGCAGCCCGCGGGCTATATCCTGTTCAAGCGCAACATCGCCGATCGGCCGCAACTGCGCGCGCTGACCGACGATCTGCGCGCCTTGCATGGGCGCGACGACCTGCTGATCATGATCGATCAGGAAGGCGGTCGCGTGGCGCGGATGGCCCCGCCGGTCTGGCCAGCCTTTCCGCCCGGCGCTGTGTTCGATCGCCTCTATGACGTCGCGCCGTCGAGCGCGATCGCGGCGGCGCGGGCCAATGCCCATGCTATCGCCCTGACGCTAGCCGAGGTCGGCATCACCGTCGATGCGCTGCCGTTGCTGGATGTGCGGCAGGAGGGCGCAAGCGACATCATGGGCGACCGGACGTTGGGGGCCGAGCCGATGCGGGTAGCCGCGCTGGGCCGCGCGACGCTGGAGGGGCTGGCGCAGGGCGGCGTGGTCGGCATCATCAAACATATGCCGGGGCATGGTCGCGCCCTGGTTGACAGCCATCTGGAACTGCCGGTGGTGAAGGCCGACCTCAATGCGCTGGAAACCGACCTTGGCCCGTTCCGAACGCTCTACTGGGCGCCGATGGGGATGACCGCGCATGTCGTCTACACCGCCTGGGATGCCGAACAGCCTGCCAGCCTGTCGCCCAAGGTGATCGGCGGGATCATCCGCGACTCGATCGGCTTTGACGGTCTGCTGATGTCCGACGATCTCGACATGAAGGCGCTGGATGGCAGCATTGCGGAGCTGGCCGCAGGTGTCGTTGCGGCCGGATGCGACCTCGCGCTCAACTGCTGGGGGCGGATGGACGACATGGTCGCCATCGCCGACGCCTTGCCCGATATGCAAGCGGAGTCCCGCCTACGGCTCGATCGCGCGATGGCCAGCGCCTCGCGCGGCGCGGATCAGCCGCCGCTCGAAGCGCTGCTGGCGACGCGCGACCGGCTGCTGGAACCGGTCGCGGCCTGATCGCCTCAGCCGCCGCCCGGTGAATTATGGCCGCCGGCGGGAACGGGGCCGCCATTGGGCGCATGGCCATGGTCGGGATTGCTGTCCCATTCGATATGATAGAGGTCGAAGCGCCGGTCGCGCAGGTTGCGGACGGTCCCTTCGGCCCGTGCCCAGCTAAGGTCGGCCAGGTTCACGTCGGCCATCGTCAACGTCTCGACATTTTCGGTCGATTCCGCCGCAATGCCATCGCGCGCAAAGGGCAGGTCGCACGGCGTCAGGATCGCGCTCTGGGCATATTGAATGTCCATATTGTCGACATTGGGCAGGTTGCCGACATTGCCCGACATCACGACATAGCATTGATTCTCGATCGCCCGCGCCTGCGCGCAATAGCGCACCCGCATATAGCCAAGCCGCGAATCGGTGCAGAAGGGCACGAAGATGATCCGCGCGCCCTGATCGACCAGGCGGCGGGCCAGTTCGGGAAACTCGCTATCATAGCAGATCAGCACGCCGATCGGCCCGCAGTCGGTCTGGATCACGTCAAGCGAATCGCCACCCTTGATGTTCCACCAGAAGGACTCATTGGGGGTGGGGTGGATCTTTTCCTGCGTGTGAACCGAGCCATCGCGCAGCGCGACATAGGCGATATTCTGGATGTCGCCATCATCGGCGCGGGTCGGGTGGGAGCCGCCGATGATGTTGATATTATATTGCAGCGCCATCCGCGTCAGTTCCTTGGTCAGGCGCGGCGTGTAGCTGGTGAGCTTGTCGATCGCCTCCATCGGATTGAGCTTCTTGGTCTCGAACGACAGCAGGGGCAGGGTGAAAAGCTCAGGGAAGACGATGAAGTCGGAGCGATAGTCCGCTGCGACATCGACGAAATATTCGATGTTGCGGACGAACCCTTCGAAATCCTCGACCGCGCGCGCCTGCAACTGGCAGGTGGCCAGACGGACGCTTTCGACGCCGCGCGGCACACGCATTTCGGGCGCTTCGTCGGGATCGACATAGGGGTTGCGCCAGACGAGGTGCGCGGCGTGGCCGTCGGACTGCTTGTCTTCGGGCAGATAATTTTCCAGCACGCCCAGCGGCTCGAACTGGTTCTTGAGCTGGAAGCTGACGACCTGATCGCGGATCTTGCCCGCGGCGACCTTGTCGAGATAATCCTTGGGGCCTTCGACCTTGCGCTTGGCGCGCAGATAGCCCGGCATGCGGCCGGCGATGACGATGCCGTGCAGGTCGAGCTGTTCTGCCAGTTCCTTGCGCTCGTCATAGAGGCGTTGGCCGATGCGCAGGCCGCGCAGCTTGGGGTCCACCGCCATCTCGTAGCCATACAGCCATTCGCCCGCCGCGCTGTGGCGTGTGCCAAAGCCGTTGGCGGTGATTTCCTCCCAGTCGTGCCAGGCAAAGGCCATGCCCTTGCTGACCCGCATCGTCGCGCAATAGCCCACGACCTTATTGTCGTAGAGTGCGACGAAGCAGCCGTCGGGGAAATTGTTGATCTGGCCGCGCACGGTGGCGGGGGAATAGTTGGGCAGGCCCGGATAGACGCGGGCGATAAGCCGGATGATCGCGCGCACGTCGGTCGGCACCGCCGGGCGCACCTCAAGGCGTTTCTGCGTGGCTGTCGTCATGGCTTTCTTCCCTCGGCGCGATGGCTATGGAAAAGGCGGCACCGAATAATCGGCACCGCCTCATTCCGTTTCCGTACTGAAAGCTTCAGGAGCCTATCAGTTCCACTTGCCCATTTCGGCTTCCAGATTGACGCGGATCTGTTCGAAGAACTGCTCCGTCGTCATCCATGCCTGTTCCGGGCCGATCAGCAGCGCCAGATCCTTGGTCATCGCGCCATCTTCGACGGTCTTGATGCAGACGCGCTCAAGCGTTTCGGCGAATTTGGTGACTTCGGGCGTGCCGTCGAACTTGCCGCGGAAGGACAGGCCCTGCGTCCAGGCGAAGATCGACGCGATTGGGTTGGTCGAGGTCGCCTTGCCCTGCTGATGCTGGCGATAGTGGCGGGTCACGGTGCCATGCGCCGCTTCAGCCTCGACCGTCTTGCCATCGGGCGAGAGCAGGACCGAGGTCATCAAGCCGAGCGAGCCGAAGCCCTGCGCCACGGTGTCCGACTGGACGTCGCCATCATAATTCTTGCAGGCCCAGACGAACTTGCCGCTCCACTTGAGCGCGGACGCGACCATGTCGTCGATCAGGCGATGCTCATAGACGATGCCCGCCGCCTTGAACTTGTCGGCGAATTCGGCGTCGAACACTTCCTGGAACAGATCCTTGAAGCGGCCATCATAGGCCTTGAGGATGGTGTTCTTGGTCGAAAGGTACAGCGGCCATCCACGGTCGAGCGCATAGTTCATGCTCGCCTTAGCGAAATCGCGGATCGATTCGTCCAGATTATACATGCCCATGGCAACGCCAGCGGCCGGGAAGTCGAACACTTCCTTTTCGATCTTCTCGCCATTTTCACCGTCCCAGATCAGGCGCAGCTTGCCGGGGCCGGGGACCAGGAAGTCGGTGGCCTTATACTGATCGCCAAAGGCATGACGGCCGATGACGATCGGGTCGGTCCAGCCTGGCACCAGACGGGGGACGTTCTTGATGACGATGGGTTCACGGAACACCACGCCGCCCAGGATGTTGCGGATCGTGCCGTTGGGCGACTTCCACATCGACTTGAGGTTGAATTCCTCGACGCGCTGTTCGTCGGGCGTGATGGTGGCGCACTTCACGCCGACGCCATATTGCTTGATCGCATTGGCGCAATCGACCGTGATCTGGTCGTTAGTCTCGTCGCGCTTCTGGACGGACAGGTCATAATATTTGAGGTCGATGTCGAGATAGGGGAGGATCAGCCGCTCGCGGATCCATTCCCAGATGATCCGGGTCATTTCATCGCCGTCAATCTCAACGACCGGGTTCTTCACCTTGATCTTCGCCATGCGCCTGTTCGCCTTCTTCATCGGGGGTGGATTTGGCAATCGCCCTAGGCAAAGCGGGCAGAATGTTCAACTGCGCACGCATAGTTATATGACAGACCGGAGCCTTCGCCGGGATCGGCCGTTGTCAGGGGGAAGCTCTCTCCCTAAAGATGGTGGCCATGGACAATAACGAAATCACGATCGCCGCTGGCGGCAATGTCAAATGGCGCTTTCCTTCGGTTCACCCGGAAGGGATGAAATTCGGCCTGATCGCAGTCGCGATCACGGCGCTCCTGTTCCTCGTGGGATGGGAGGTGCTGGGATGGCTGATGCTGATGGTGACGATCTGGGTCTTCGCCTTCTTCCGCGATCCCGTGCGCGCCGTGCCACAGGATGAAGGCGCGATCATCGCGCCTGCGGACGGCCTGGTGACGCTGATCCAGCGCGTGCCCCCGCCGCGCGAGATGGCGGGCGTCGATGGCCTTGGCGATCAGCCGATGATCCGCGTGTCCATTTTCATGAGCGTGTTCGACGTCCATATCAATCGCACGCCGATTGGCGGCACGATCAAGTCGGTCGTCTATATTTCGGGCAAATTCCTCAATGCCGATCTCGACAAGGCGAGCGAGGATAATGAGCGCCAGCATATATTGGTCGAACGCCATGATGGCGTCCGCATTGGCTTTACCCAGATTGCGGGCCTCGTGGCACGCCGGATCGTGCCTTTCGTCAAGCCTGGCGACATGGTTGCTGCGGGGCAGCGGATCGGCCTCATTCGCTTTGGCAGCCGGGTCGATGTCTATCTGCCCGCCGGAACCGCGCCGCGCGTGATCCTGGGCCAGCGCACCATCGCCGGGGAAACCATCCTGGGGCAAATGGGTGATCGCCGAGTCATCGCCGGTATTCAGCAATGAGGCGGCGGCGCGCCGTGCCGCAGGGCATGCGGCGGGGCATCACCCTGCGCATGCTAGCGCCCAATGCTGTGACCGCAATGGCCTTGTGCTTCGGTCTGACCGGCGTGCGCTACGGCATATCGGGCGATTGGGAGCGGGCCGTGCTGTCGATCATCTTTGCCGGTGTGCTGGATGGACTGGATGGCCGGATCGCGCGGATGCTGCGCGGCGAAAGCCGATTCGGCGCAGAACTGGATTCGCTGTCCGATTCGATCGCGTTCGGTGTTGCGCCAGCCTTGATCCTCTATCTCTGGTCGCTGCACGCCATGCCGAAGTTCGGCTGGATTTTCGCGCTGGCGCACGCCTTGTCCTGCGCGCTGCGTCTGGCGCGGTTCAATGCCAATATCGATGCGGAACAACAGCCGCATAAATCCGCCGGTTTCATGACCGGCGTTCCCGCGCCGGCCGGGGCGGGGCTGTCCTTCGTGCCGCTCTATCTGTGGCTGGTAACGGGAGAAGATCTGTTCCGCGCCTGGTATGTCGTGGCACCCTGGACGGCGTTCGTCGCCTTCCTGATGATCTCCAACATCGCGACCTATAGCTGGTCGGCGCTGCGGTTGCGCAAGCGTATCCGGTTGGAAGTCATTGCCTTTGCCGGACTGCTGGCGGCGTTGCTGGTAACCGACCCCTGGCTGACGCTGCTGTTGCTCTGCGCCGTCTATGTGGCGCTGATCCCGTTCGGCATCATCTCCTATGCCAAGGTCGTGCGGACTCGCGAGGCGGAACCGCCAACGACTGCCTAATAAATGATCAGGCCGCGAAAACGCCGTTCGGTACTCGGACGGCTGAAACGCGGTCTGCATCGGCGGCGCGGCGACGACGGATACGCACATGGTAAACGGGCGTGTGCGGGATCGGCTCGAACTGGAGCGCGGCGATCATCTTGTCGTGATAGAGCAGGAACATCCATGCGATGGTTCCCACGGCCATCAGGAATGCGCCAAGAAACAGGGTCGCTGCAACGAATGTGAACATAACGGTCACTTTCCATCTTGCCATTTGCACGGCTGGCCTCACTATGACGGTTTCAACGGCAGCGAACCGCCTTTGTTCCGTTTGTTCACCTTATGTTCCGGTTTGCGGCGCAAGTCAAGCCTTGCACATTATTTTCTGCGGCGTTAAAGGCGCGCCTCATTCCACATGGGAATCATCATATCCGGTGCTGGCAGCGGTCTTTCAGACCATCTGCGGTTCCCGATTCCCAGAGGCATTAACCGGAAGGAGATTATCTTATGGCGGCTCCTGTTGTCACCATGCACCAATTGATCGACGCTGGCGCGCATTTCGGCCACCAGACCCATCGCTGGAATCCGCGCATGAAGCCGTATATTTTTGGCGAGCGCAACGGCATCCACATTCTTGACCTGTCGCAGACCGTGCCCCTGTTCGGCCGCGCGCTCGACTTCGTGTCGGGCACGGTTGCTGCCGGTGGCAAGGTGCTGTTCGTCGGCACCAAGCGCCAGGCGCAGGATCCGATCGCCGAGGCCGCGCGCAAGTCCGGCCAGCATTTCGTCAACCATCGCTGGCTGGGCGGCATGCTCACCAACTGGAAGACCATTTCCGGTTCGATCAAGCGTTTGAAGACCCTTGAGGAAAAGCTGCAGGGTGACACCCACGGCCTGACCAAGAAGGAAGTCCTTCAGATGACGCGCGAGCATGAGAAGCTCGAAATGTCGCTCGGCGGCATCCGCGACATGGGCGGCATTCCCGATGTCATGTTCGTGATCGACGCGAACAAGGAAGAACTGGCGATCAAGGAAGCCAACACGCTCGGTATCCCGGTCGTCGCGATCCTCGATTCGAACGTCTCTCCCGACGGCATCGCCTTCCCGGTTCCCGCGAACGACGACGCCAGCCGCGCCATCCGCCTTTATTGCGACGCCATTGCGGCCGCCGCGACCAAGGGCAACCGTGGTGCGCAGCAGGCTTCGGGCGTCGACCTGGGCGCGATGGACGAGCCGATGGCGGAAGAGGTTGTCGCCGAAGCCTAAGAGCGTCGCGCAACTGAAAGAATGACAGGCTAGGGCGCGCTCTTTCAGAGACGCGCCCTGCCGCATATTTGAACCACACTGATTTAGGAGCCGAAACATGGCCGATATTACCGCCGCTTCCGTCAAGGAACTTCGCGACCGTTCGGGCGCGGGCATGATGGACTGCAAGAAGGCGCTCACCGAAGCCAATGGCGACATCGAAGCGGCAACCGATTGGCTGCGCGCCAAGGGTCTGGCCGCTGCGCAGAAGAAGTCGAGCCGCACCGCGGCCGAAGGTCTAGTCGGCGTGGCCGTCGCGGGGACCAAGGGTGTCGCCGTCGAAGTGAACAGCGAAACCGACTTCGTCGCCAAGAATGAACAGTTCCAGGATTTCGTCCGCACCGTCTCGACGATCGCGCTCGAAACCGGCGCTGCTGACGCCGAAGCGCTGTCGGCCGCTGCTTATCCGTCGGGCGGCACCGTCGCTGAAAAGCTGGTCGCCAACATCGCCACCATCGGCGAGAACCAGACCGTTCGCCGCGTCGGCCATGTCGAAGTGAGCCAGGGCGTCGTCGTTCCCTACGTCCACAATGCTGCGGCACCGGGCCTGGGCAAGATCGGCGTTCTGGTCGCGCTGGAAGGCGATGCGTCGACTGAGGTCATGGAGCCTTTGGGCAAGCAGATCGCGATGCACATCGCCGCTGCCTTCCCGCTGGCGCTGGCCGCGTCGGACATCGATCCGTCGCTGCTGGAGCGTGAGCGCGCAATCGCCGCTGAAAAGGCTGCCGAATCGGGTAAGCCCGCCGAGATCGTCGCCAAGATGGTCGATGGCGCGGTGGCCAAGTTCGCCAAGGAAAACGCGCTGCTCTCGCAGCTGTTCGTGATGGACAACAAGACCCCGGTCGCTGACGTGGTTGCCAAGGCCGCCAAGGACGCCGGCGCGTCGATCAGCCTGAAGGGCTATGTCCGCTTCCAGCTGGGCGAAGGCATCGAAAAGGAAGTCAGCGACTTCGCGGCCGAAGTCGCGGCGGCTGCCGGCGTCTGACATACGGACGTACAGCCTGAAACAAGGAAAAGAGCGCCCCGCTGGGCGCTCTTTTTTTGGCGAACACCGCATCGGGCGATAGGCGCCATTGAGCAATCTTCTCGTCTACTGAATTGCCAACACCGTGCCGTCTTTGCCGCAGACGTGGCTTCGGGGGCGTGCGCGGTCGGATAGCTATCCGCCTGCCTGTCTCCGACTTTGGCGGAGTTTGCATTGTCGATGCACAAGATATTGTCCGGCGCGCTGGCGTCGCTGCTATTATGGACCGCCCCTGTGCTGGCGCAGGGCGGGATGGGCGGCGATATGCAGGGTGGCGGCACTGGTGGCCCTCCAGGCGGCGGCGGTGGACCGCCCGGCGATAGGGGCGGGCCGCGCCAACCTACGCCGCCCAAGCCGATCAAACGCGCGCAGTTCGACAAGGTCGTGACGGCGATGTTCCGGGAAGGCGACGTCAACCGCGATGGCATGGTCATGATCGATGAATTGCGTGGCCTGTTTGATGCCCGGCGCGATACGCTCATTCGCGCGCGCTTCACCAAGATCGACAGCAATCATAATGGCGCGCTGAGCTATGAGGAATTCGTCGCCTGGCAGCGGCAAATGGGTTCGGTGGCCTCGTCGGAAGTGGCCGGGGCCGGGGACCGGGACGGTCCGATCGCCGAAGTCCTCCTGCCCGATATAGGCGATGATCCTGGCAGCATGGGGCTCGCTGCGCTCATCGAACCGCTCAGCGTAGGCCTGATCACCAACGCCAACAGCAATTATGACGCGGGCCTCTCGCTCGAAGAATTGCTGGCCTATCAAGGCAAACGGTTTGATGCGGCCGATGCCAATCATGATGGCTGGCTGACCATGGACGAGCTGCGGCCCCCGTCGCGGGGCAGCAAGCGGCCACCGGGTGTTGGCGCACCACCCTGCCTGCCCGATCGTCCCTGCTGACGGTCTCACTGGATGACGGTAATTGCGGGACGGCAAAGGCCATCCTGCGGCGCGGCACGATATTTGACGACAAACGCCCCTTGGCATTGGGCGCTGGGCTGACTAATGATCGCTGGCCTTCCCGCTAGCAACATGGACTTCCCACCGCCTATGACCCGGCCTGCCTACAAGCGCATCCTGTTGAAGTTGTCCGGTGAAGTCCTGATGGGGCAGGGCCAGTTCGGCATCGAGCCGGAAACCGTCAATCGTGTCGCAGGCGAGATTGCGGCGGCGCGCGACGCCGGATTCGAGCTGTGCGTCGTCGTGGGTGGCGGCAACATCTTCCGCGGCCTTGCGGGCGCGGCCAAGGGGTTCGACCGGACCAGCGCCGATTATATGGGCATGCTGGCCACGGTCATGAACGCGCTGGCGGTGCAGAATGCGCTGGAAAAGCTCGGCTACGACACCCGCGTCCAGTCGGCGATCCCGATGGCGTCGGTGTGTGAACCCTATATCCGGCGCAAGGCGGTGCGGCATATGGAAAAGGGCCGGATTGTCATCTTCGCGGCGGGCACCGGCAACCCCTTCTTCACGACCGACACGACCGCCGCCCTGCGGGCCGCCGAAATGAATTGCGACGCGATCTTCAAGGGCACCAGCGTCGATGGCGTTTATAATGCCGACCCCAAAAAGGTGGCCGACGCGACCCGCTATGACGAGATCAGCTTCGACCAGGTGCTGACCGATAACCTAAAGGTTATGGACGCAAGCGCCATTGCCCTTTGCCGCGAAAATAATATTCCCATCGTCGTGTTCAACATCCGCGAAACCGGCAACCTGGCGACAGTGTTGGCGGGGCAGGGCGTCGCGACGATCGTGCATAATCAGGAGCGCTGACATCATGGCCCAATATGACAAATCCGATCTGGAACGCCGCATGGCCGGTGCCGTCGAATCGCTGCGTGGCGATCTGTCCGGCCTGCGTACCGGCCGCGCTAATGTGATGCTGCTCGATCCGGTGACCGTCACCGTCTATGGCGCATCCATGCCGTTGAACCAGGTTGCGACCGTATCCGCCCCCGAACCGCGCATGTTGTCGGTTCAGGTGTGGGACAAAACCAATGTCGGTCCGGTCGACAAGGCGATCCGCTCGGCGGGCCTTGGCCTCAACCCCATCACCGATGGTCAGACGCTGCGCCTTCCGATCCCTGATCTGACCGAAGACCGGCGCAAGGAACTGGCCAAGCTCGCCAGCAAATATGCCGAGGGTGCACGCATCGCTGTACGCAATGTGCGTCGCGACGGCATGGACAGCCTGAAAGCCGATGAAAAGAAAGGCGAAATCAGCGAGGACGAGCGCAAGCGCCTGGAAACCGAAGTCCAGAAGCTGACCGACAGCATCATCGCCGACATCGACGCCGCTGCTACGTCGAAGGAAAAGGAAATCCTCGGCCAATAAGCCGGGGCTTTCCTTTCGTGGCCATTGCCCGCATCCTGATCTGATGGCCACGCAAGCCAAACCCGACCTGACCAGCACCGCGCCTGCCCATGGCGCGCGCCATGTCGCCATCATCATGGATGGCAATGGCCGCTGGGCCAAGAAGCGCCTGCTGCCGCGCATCGCCGGTCATCGTGCCGGGGTCGAAGCGGTGCGCCGGGTCGCGCGGGCGGCCCGCGACATGGGGCTGGAATGCCTGACGCTCTACGCGTTTTCGTCCGAGAACTGGAAGCGCCCACCCAGCGAAGTGGCCGACCTGATGGGTCTGCTGCGCCATTTCATCCAGGCGGATCTGGACGAATTTCACGCCAATGGAGTGCGCCTGCGGGTGATCGGCAATTATCGCGTCCTCGACCCGTCGCTGGTTGATCTGATCGAGGCCGCCGTGGCCCGTACCGCCGCCAATAGCGGTCCGGTCATCGCGATCGCGCTCAACTATGGCGCGCAGGACGAGATGGTGCGCGCAGCCCAGCAACTGGCGCAGCGTGTCGCCTGCGGCGAGATACGCGCGGACGAGATTGGCGTGGAGACGATCGGCGCAGCGCTCGACACGGCCGACCTGCCACCGCTTGACCTGTTGATCCGCACGTCGGGCGAACAACGGCTCAGCAACTTCATGCTGTGGCAGGCCGCCTATGCCGAACTCTATTTCACCGACATGCTGTGGCCCGATTTCGACGCGGCGGAACTGGCACGCGCGCTTGATGCCTTCCGTCTAAGGGACCGCCGTTTCGGCGGCTTGTAGGCGATGGCGAGCGAATTGAAGACCCGCGCCATCGTCAGTGTCGCCTTGATCGCGATGGCGGTCGGCGCCTTGCTGTCGGGCGGTCTGCTCTTCTGGCTGCTGCTCGCGGTCGCCGGCGTGCTGATGCAGGGCGAATGGGCGGATCTGAATGGCGCAACCGCCGAACAGCGAAAGCTGTCTATGTTCGCTGTGTCGGTGCCGCTGGCGATCCTGTGCCCGCTCGCGGCGGGCGTGGATGGGTTTGCGGTCGGCCTGATGATCGCGGCCTTCCTGTTCGTGATGGCCGCGACGCGGGGCTACAGGCTGGCCTGCGGGATAGTCTATGTCTGCGTGCCGGTGATGGCCTTGCTGTTCCTGCGCGGGCAGGAGCCCAATCTTTATGGCCTATTGCTCGCCTTCTGGGCGCTGGCGCTGGTCTGGGCGACCGATATCGGCGCCTATTTCGCGGGCCGCTCGATCGGCGGTCCCAAACTCGCGCCGCGCATCAGCCCGTCCAAGACCTGGGCCGGATTGGCCGGCGGCGTCCTTGCCGCCTTGATCACGGGCTTTTTGTTGCATCGTTTCACTGGCCTGCCGATCCAGTTGGCGGCGGCGAGCGGCCTGCTGGCGGTGGCGGCGCAATTGGGCGATCTGTTCGAAAGCGCGATGAAGCGGCGCGCAGGCGTCAAGGATAGCGGGATGCTGCTGCCCGGCCATGGCGGGGTGATGGACCGGCTGGACGGCGTAGTGGCCGCCGCGCCGCTCGCCGCGCTGCTCTATCTGATGGTGGGACAGGCGTGATGCGGACGGTGTCGATCTTTGGCGCGACCGGGTCAGTGGGCATGTCCACGCTCGACCTCATCCAACGCGAACCGGATGCCTATCAGGTCGTCGCGCTGACCGCGAACAGCGATGTCGAGGGGCTGGCGCCAGCGGCCAAGGCAACCGGCGCGCAGATTGCTGTGATCGGCGACCCGGCGCGCTATGACGCGCTCAAGGCTGCACTGGTCGGGTCGGGTGTCGAGGCGGCTGCAGGCGAAGAGGCGCTGGTCGATGTCGCGGGGTCCGGGGCCGACTGGACCATGGCGTCGATCGTGGGCTGCGCCGGGCTGCGGCCCACCATGGCCGCGCTCAAGGCGGGCGGCACCGTGGCGCTCGCCAACAAGGAATCGCTGGTGTCGGCGGGCGGGCTGATGATGGAGGCGGCGCGCGCTTCCGGCGCGACATTGCTCCCGGTGGACAGCGAACATAATGCGATATTCCAGTGTCTTGCGGGCGGCAGCCTTGAGGATGTCGCAAGGATCATCCTGACCGCGAGCGGCGGCCCGTTCCGCACCCGCAGCCGCGCCGAAATGGCGGACATCACGCCGCAGCAGGCGGTCGCGCACCCCAACTGGTCGATGGGCGCGAAGATCAGCGTCGATAGTGCGACGATGATGAACAAGGGGCTGGAATTTATCGAGGCTGCCTATCTCTTCCCGGTCGGGCTCGATCGGATCGAGATATTGGTCCACCCCCAGTCGGTCATCCATTCGATGGTCGAATATCGCGACCGATCGACCTTGGCGCAATTGGGCTCGCCCGACATGCGGATTCCGATCGCCCACGCCTTGGCCTGGCCCCGGCGGATCGCTACGCCGTGTCAGCCGCTCGATCTGGCGCGGATCGGTCGGCTCGATTTCGAAGCACCCGACCCGGAACGCTTCCCCGCGCTGCGCCTGGCGCGGCAGGCAGCCGAGGCGGGCGGGGCCGTTCCGGCCATCCTGAACGCCGCCAACGAAGTCGCGGTGGCCGCTTTTCTCGCCGGGCGCGTCCGCTTCCTTGATATCGCCATGATTGTGGAGGAAGTGTTGACCCGCTATAGCGCGCCTGCGCCTCATGCCATTGCGGATGTGCTGGCGGCGGATGCTGCGGCGCGCGTCATGGCGGGCCAAGTGATGGAAAGATTGACGGCTTGTTAGAAAATCCCGGTTTCCTGCTGACCGTTCTCGCTTTCGTCGCGGTCATAGGGCCGCTCGTTTTCGTGCATGAGTTCGGCCATTATATCGTCGGGCGCTGGTGCGGCGTGAAGGCGGAGGCCTTCTCCATCGGCTTTGGCCCCGAACTGCTGGCCTGGGTGGACAAGCGCGGCACGCGCTGGCGGCTCGCTGCGCTGCCGCTGGGTGGCTATGTCCGCTTCAAGGGCGACATGAACGCCGCCAGCCAGGCTGATCCTGCATGGCTGCAAATGTCGGCGCAGGACCGGGCCGAGAGCTTTCCCGCCAAGCCGGTATGGCAGCGGGCAGCGATCGTCGCGGCAGGCCCTGCGGTCAATTTCCTCTTCGCCATCTTGCTGCTGGGCGGCCTTGCCTATTGGAAGGGCGATCCGGTCAGCCCGCCCGTGGTGCAGCAGGTCGCGCCCGCATCGGCCGCTGAAAAGGCAGGCTTGCGCCCCGGCGACCGCATCGTGTCGATCATGGGGCGTCAGATCGACAGCTTCACCGATATCGCGCCGATTGTGTCGCTGCGTCCGGGTGAAGTCCTGCCCTATGTCATCGAACGCGATGGTCAGCGCACCGCCATGACGATCGCGGCTGGCGAGCGGATCGAAAAGGACAGGTTCGGCAATATCTACCGCCTCGGCCAGTTGGGCGTCATGTCCGACAAGGTCGAATTTCGCGACATCGCGCTGTGGGAAATCCCGGTGATTGGCACGGTACGGACGGGCCAGATGTTCGTGTCCGCCATGGACGGCCTCGGGCAGATCATCACCGGACGCCGCTCCGTCAAGGAACTGGGCGGGCCGCTCAAGATCGCCGATGTGTCCGGTCAGGCCGCGATGATGGGGCTGTTCGGCTTCCTCACCTTCATGGCGCTCATCTCGATTAACTTGGGGTTCATCAACTTATTGCCAATCCCCATGCTGGATGGCGGGCATTTGCTTTTCTACGGGATCGAGGCGCTACAGCGTCGGCCGGTCAGCCCGCAGGTGCAGGAATGGGCTTACCGATCGGGTCTGGCGCTGCTGATGACGGTGATGGTGCTGGTGACTTTCAACGATTTGTCGTCTTTCGGGCTGTGGAAGAGCCTGTCCGGCTTGATCGGTTGACGCGCATCGGGCAGGGAAGCCCGGTTTGGCGACGTCTGTTGCGGCGGAAACAAAATTTTTCGAGTTTTTGAGGTGATGCGGGTGACAGCGATGAACAGCAGCAAGAGGCAGCGCCCGGTCGTGGCCGCCCTGTTAGCGACGACGATGATCGCGGGTCTTTCTGCGGTCCCGGCCATGGCGCAGGACGCTGCCGCGCCCGTGCCCGTGGTTGCGCCCGCGTCCCTGCCCGCACCGCAGGGCACGATCAGCAGCATCACCGTCACCGGCACGCAGCGGCTCGAATCCGGCACCGTCCTCTCCTACACCAAGCTGCGCGTGGGCCAGCCCTACAGCCAGGAAAGCCTCGATCAGGGCCTGCGCGACCTGTATGAGACGGAATTGTTCGCAGACGTCCAGATCCGCAACGACAATGGTGCCCTGACCGTCGAGGTGAAGGAAAATCCGGTCATCAACCGCATCGTGCTGGAAGGCAATAAGCGGTTGAAGGAAGACAAGATCCGGCCGGAAATCAAGCTCGCCCCGCGCCAAATCTATACCCGGTCCAAGGTGCGCGCCGACGTCGCCCGCATCGTCGAACTCTATCGCCGCCAGGGCCGCTTCGCCGCGACGATCGAGCCGAAACTGGTGCAGTTGGACCAGAACCGCGTCGATATCGTCTATGAGATCAGCGAAGGCCCCAAGTCCAAGGTCCGCCAGATCAACATCATCGGCAACGAGAAGTTCAAGGACGGCGCGCTGCGCAGCCAGATGGTGACCAAGCAGTCGCGCTGGTTCCGCCTCTTCTCGTCGGGCACCAGCTATGATCCCGATCGTCTTGCCTATGACCAGCAGAAGCTGCGCCAATATTATCTGACCGAAGGCTATGCCGACTTCCGCGTGATTTCGGCGGTCGCCGAACTGACGCCGGACAAGCAGGACTTCATCATCACCTATGTGGTGGAAGAGGGCGAGCGCTACAAATTCGGCGATGTGAAGGTCGAATCGGACATTCGCGACCTTTCGGGCGATGGCCTGACCAAGCGTCTGCCGATGAAGAAGGGCGATTGGTATAATGCCAAGCAGGTCGAGGATACGGTCGATACGCTGAGCGAGACTGCCGGCCTGTTCGGCTATGCCTTTGCCGAAGTGTCGCCGGACTTCAACCGCGACAAGGACACGCTGACGATGGGGATTAATTTCCGCATCGCCAACGCCCCGCGCGTCTATGTCGAGCGCGTCGACATCAACGGCAATACGCTGACGCAGGACAAGGTCGTCCGTCGCGAATTCCGTCTGGCCGAAGGGGACGCGTTCAACAGCTTCCTGGTCAAGCGGTCGAAGGACCGGATCAATTCGCTCGGCTATTTCCAGGAAAAGCTCGATGTCGAGCAGAAGCCGGGTTCCGCGCCCGACCGCATCGTCCTCGAAACCAACGTGCAGGAAAAATCGACCGGCGAATTGTCGCTGTCGGCGGGCTTCTCGTCGCTGGAACGCTTCATCGTCTCGGCGTCGATTACCCAGCGCAACTTCCGCGGCAAGGGCCAGGAACTGCGCACCTCGGTCAATTATTCGGCCTATTCCAAGTCGATCGAACTCGGTTTCACCGAACCCTATTTCATGGACAAGAATATCGCGCTGGGCGGCGACATCTATCGCCGTGATCTCAACAGCTTCCGCTATCTGACCAGCAACACGCGCGACACGACCTATGAGAATACGTCGACGGGTATCCAGTTGCGTGCGGGTGTGCCGATCACTGAATATATGTCGCTGGCGCTGCGCTATCAGCTCAATTTCGATGATACGACGCTGGACGAAGATACTTATTATTCGGACACGGACGGCGACGGCACGCGCGAGTGCGACCCCCTCATCGCGGGTCGTTATCTGTGCGATGCGATCGGCAAGCGCACCACGTCGTCGCTTGGCTACTCGCTGATCTACGACACGCGCGACAACCGCATCCGCCCGACACGCGGGCACAACGTCGTGCTGAGCCAGGATTTTGCCGGGCTTGGCGGTAACGTCAAATATATCAAGACCCGGATCAACGGCTCCAAATTCTTCCCGCTGGGCAGCGGCTTCATCTTCTCGGTCTCGGCCGAAGGCGGCTATATCCACAGCCTGGAAGGCGAACGGCGCGATGCGACCGGCGAACTGGTCGAAAAGGTCCGGCTGGTCGATCGCTTCTTCCTGGGTGAACCGCAGTTCCGTGGCTTCGACATTCGCGGCGTCGGCCCGCGCGTAAAGCGCTTCTATCTGCAACCGCAGACCAATGAAGATGGCACGACCAGCTATGTTCGCGACAATAGCAACAATAACGTGTCCGATGACGCGCTGGGCGGCAAGATCTACTATCTCGCTCGCGCGGAAGTCGAAATTCCGCTTGGCTCCGGCGCACGCGAAATGGGCCTTCGTCCGTCGATCTTCATGGATGTCGGTGCCGTCGCGGGCTTGAAGAACCCGACATTGGTGAATGGCGATGGCACATTTGCGGGCTATTGCACCGTGGCGCCTGCAACGGGCAATACCGGTTCGACGACACAGGTCCGGGCGCCTTCCATCGGCAACTGCGACGCGGCGCCGACCGGGTTCGTGGCCAGTTATGCTGGTGGTGCCTTCGAAGAAGTCTATCTCGGCGATACGCTCAAGCCGCGTCTGTCGGTGGGCTTTGGCGTCAACTGGAATTCGCCCTTCGGCCCGTTCCGCATCGACATTGCCAGGGCGCTGCTCAAAGAACCTGGCGACGATAACAAGCTCATTACCTTCAACGTAGGGACTCAATTCTGATGAAGACCATGTTCAAAGCCGCGGCGCTCGCTCTTGCGCCCATGACCGCCATCGCCCTGACCGCCATGCCGGCTGTTGCCCAGACCAAGTCGGGCCTGGCCGTCGTCGATCTGGAAGAAGCTGTTGCCAAGAGCACGGCCTACACGACCGCGATCAGCCAGATGCAGACCACCTATAAGTCGCAGATCGACGCGCTCAACACGCGCCGCACTGCGATCGAAGCGGACCTCAAGACCAAGGGCGATGCGCTCCAGGCCGCATTGACGGCAGCGGGCAACAAGCCGACCCCGGCGATCGAAACCCAGTATCAGCAATATCAGCAGACGCAGCAGACCGCGCAGGCCGAACTGCAGCGCATGGGTCAGCCGATCGCCATCGCACGCGCCTATGTCGAGGAACAGCTCGTCGCCAAGCTGAACGATGCGCTGAAGGCGGCAACCGCCAAGACCAAGTCCGAAATCGTGGTCAAGAAGGCCGCGACCGAGAGCTTCGGCGCGGGCGCTGACATTACCCCCGCTGTCATCACCGAACTCAACGCACTGGTCCCCAGCGTATCGATCACCCCGCCTGCCGGTTGGCAGCCCGGTGGTCGCCAGGCAGCGCCCGCCGCTGCCCCGGCGCAGGCTCCCAAGTCGCGCTGATAAGAATGACGGGAGAGGTTGAAACGACCGCGCTTGGCCCGATGGATGTCCGTCGGGTCATGGCTGCGTTGCCGCATCGCTATCCGATGCTGCTGATTGATCGCGTGGTGTCGCTGGTGCCCAACCAGTCGATCCACGCGATCAAGGCAGTTTCGGTGAACGAACCCTTTTTCCAGGGGCATTTCCCGACCCGGCCGATCATGCCCGGCGTCCTGATCGTCGAAGCGATGGCGCAGGCGGCAGGCGTATTGGCGGTGGAATCGATGCAGCTCGCTGACACTGGCAAGCTCGTCTATTTCATGAGCATCGACGGCGCGAAATTCCGTTCGCCGGTGGAGCCGGGCTGCTTGCTCGACCTGCATGTCGAAGTGACCCAGAATCGCGGCGCGATCTGCAAGTTCAGCGGCAAGGCGATGATCGGCGACAAGCTGGCCGCCGAAGCGCAGTTCGTCGCGATGATCGCCGATCCGCCCAAGGATTGAGCCAACCCTCCGTCATCCCAGCGAAAGCTGGCATGACGACTGGGGGTTATCCCTTGCCAAGGCGCGCCGAACCCGCTAACGGCGCGCCTTCGCTATTTACAGCATCCACAGCCGGTCGGAACCGGCACATACGGAGCGTTACGCCATGAAGGCCAATACCCACCCCGACTACCACATGATCACCGTGCAGATGACCGACGGCACGACCTTCCAGACCCGCTCGACCTGGGGCAAGGAAGGCGACACGCTGGCGCTCGACATCGACCCCAAGTCGCACCCGGCCTGGACCGGCGGCAACCGTCAGATGGACACGGGTGGCCAGGTGGCACGCTTCAACAAGCGTTTCGGTGGTCTGACGCTGAAGAAGTAATCGGCCTTCCATGGTTGAACGAAAAGGGCGCCCACTGGGCGCCCTTTTTAGTTTTGGGAAGAGAGGTTCCGTTCGTTTCGAGCGAAGTCGAGAAACGCCCGCACAGTGCTTGCCGCTTCTCGACTTCACTCGAAGCGAACGGAAATGACTTCCGATAATATATGTCGTTGCGGGCGCGAGGGCGTTACCCCGCCCGATCCGCATCCAGAAATGCTGCCACATCGTCCAGCACGACATCCTTCGACAGGAATGTCTGGCCGACGCCGCGCGCCAGCAGGAAGGGCAGGGTGCCCGCCGCCATCTTCTTGTCGTGCAGCATATGGCCCACCAATGCTGCGCCGTCGGCGGTGACATGCGCGGTGGCGAGATCGTAGGGCAGGCCGACCGACCGCAGATGCGCGGTCACCCGGTCGGCATCCGCCTGCGGGCACAAGCCAAGCCGCGCCGAATAGCGAAACGCCAGCGCCATGCCCGCCGCAACGCCTTCGCCATGGAGCAATGTGTCGGAAAAGCCGGTATCCGCCTCCAACGCATGGCCGAATGTGTGGCCAAGGTTGAGCAGCGCGCGGCGACCCGATGTCTCGCGTTCGTCATCGGCGACGATCGCCGCCTTGGCGCGGACGCTGCGTTCGATCGCATAGGTCCGCGCGGCGGGGTCGCCCGCCAGCAGGTCGCCGGCATGCGCCTCGCACCAGGCGAAGAAGGCGGGATCGTCGATCAGGCCATATTTGACGACCTCGGCATAGCCCGCGCGGGTTTCGCGCGGCGGCAGGCTGTCGAGCGTCGACGGATCGATCAGCACCAGAGCGGGCTGGTAGAAGCTGCCGACCAGATTCTTGCCCGCCTGCGTGTTGATCGCAGTCTTGCCGCCCACCGATGAATCCACCTGCGCCAGCAAAGTGGTCGGCACCTGGATAAAATGGCAGCCGCGCTTGAGGATCGACGCGGCAAAGCCGACCAGATCGCCGATCACGCCGCCGCCCAGCGCCACGACATGGTCGCCGCGCTCGATCTCCAGCGCTAGCAGCGCGTCGAGCAATTGCTCCAGATGCCGCCAGCTTTTGGTCTGTTCGCCCGGCGGCAGGATGATCGGCTCGGCCATGATACCAACCGCGCGCAGGCTGGCGTCCAGCCGTGGCAGTTGCGCGGCCGCGACATGCGCGTCGGTGACGACCACCAGCCGCCCGTTGCGGGCATAGGGGCTAAGCAACGCGCCCGCACGATCGAGCGCGTCCTGTTCGATCGGGATGTCGTAGCTGCGCGCGCCCAGCGCGACCTGCACTATTGCCATGCCGTCAATTGCTCCATGATGCGTTCGACCGTCACTTCATGCGGTGCGGCGACGCTTTTGACGTGGATGGGGGCGAGCGCATAGATGGGATTGCGCACCGCCGTCAGTTCGGTCAGCACCGTGCGCGGATCGCGATCCTTGAGCAACGGCCGCCCCTCGCGCCGCGAAACCCGGTCCACCAGCACATCGATATCCGCATCCAGCCAGATCGCCGTCGCCTGCTCCAGGATCAGCGCACGGGTGTCCTCCTGCATGAAGGCGCCCCCGCCGGTCGCGATCACCTTGGGCGCGCCATCCATCAGCCGGGCGATCACCCGCCGCTCGCCATCGCGAAAATAGGCTTCGTCATAGCGCGCGAAAATCTCGCTCACGCTCATGCCCGCCGCCTTTTCGATTTCCTCATCGGCATCGACGAACGCCAGCCCCAGCCGGGCCGCGAGCCGCCGCCCGACCGTCGATTTGCCCACGCCCATCATCCCCACCAGGACGATGGGACCGCGCCGGTCGACGGATGGGGGGAATTTGCTGTTTCGCTGCATGCCGAGCGGGGCTATACAGCCCCCCGTCACAGAGGCAAATCGCATCTTTTGCTCGTCGCCCGGCTCAGCCGCAGAAGGACACATGAAGAAAAATCGCAATTTCAGCAGTTTCGAAGGCAGCAGCCGCCGCCGTGGCACCAACTTGCCGATCCTGCCCATCGCCCTTGTCCTGCTGGTCATTCTTCTGCTCGCCTTCTTCTGGTCACGCGGCGGCGAACAGCCGCAGGTGCAGGTCGAAAAGGCCATCCCCGCTGAGAAGCTGGGCCAGTAAGGCATATGCGGGTCAAGGGGGGCACGTCTAAAGGGAGCAGAGCGAAATGGGCGCTGGGCAGCTTTGCCCTGGCCCTCGCTTTGCCTGTGGTCGCGCAACAGGCACCCGAATCGCTCTTGCCGCCGGGCTTTGGCGATGCGCCCGAAGCGCCGACGCCTGCACCGGCTCCCGCGCGCCCGGCACCGGGCGCGCCCGCAGCGCCCGCTTTGCCGACCCTCAACCCTGCAACGCCCCCCGATCTGTCGTTGCTGGCCGAAGCGGACAACGCGGCGGCCGAAGAAGAACTGACGCCCGAAGAACTGGCGGCGGAAAAGGCGAAATATGATCTGCCGGATAGCGCGCGCCGTTCGCTCGCCCGTATCGGCGCACTGACGCCGCAGACGCGCGGGCTGGAGCCGGATGCGTTCGGCAACCAGTCGGGCAAATATCTCGCCGCGCTGATGAAGGAGACGCATGCGCCGATCCTGTCGCGCTGGGCGTCGATCCTGCTGCGGCGCACGCTTTTGTCGGCGACGGATACGCCGGCCGACATTGATGGCGCGGACTGGGCGGCCGAGCGCGCCTGGCTGCTGCTGCGCATGGGGGAGGCGGACAGCGCCCGGACCATGGTGCAAAGCGTCGATCCCGATCGCTACACCCCGCGCCTCTACGCCGTTGCCATGCAGGCCTATCTTGGCAGCGCCGATCCGGCCGGGCTTTGCCCCCTGTCGGAAGGCGCGCTGCGGGTCAGCAAGGAACCCGGCTGGGACATGACGCGCGCCATATGCGCTGCCTTGTCGGGGGATCAGGGCACCGCCAGCGGCGCGCTCAACCAGGCGCAGCGGCGCGGCGTGGTGCGCGGCATCGATTATCGGCTGGCGGAGAAAGTCGTCGGCACGGGCTTCAATGCCCGCCGATCGGTGAAGATCGAATGGGACACGGTCAGTCAATTGACTGCCTGGCGCTTTGGCCTCGCGACGGCGCTCAATGTCGAGATCCCCGATGCGCTGTTTGGCACGGTGGGTCCGCATGTCCGCGCCTGGGAAGCGCGCGCGCCTGCCCTGAGCGCCGTGCGGCGGCGACCCGGCGTCGAAGTCGCGGCGCGCCTTGGCGTATTTTCCAGCGCGGCGCTGGTCGGCTTTTATGGCCAGATGAGCACCGAAGGCGACACGCCCGCTGACATGGCGGACCGGATCGACGCGCTGCGCACTGCCCATGCCGGGGCGACGGTGGGCAATCGTATCGGCGCGATGCAGCGCTTGTGGCGTGACAATGGCAATCCCGACTATGTCGGCCTGATCACGACCGCACGGGCGGCCGCCGCGCTGCCGGTGGCGCAGGCCGACGCCCGCGATGCTGCCAATCTGGTCGCGTCGATGCTGACGGCAGGCTATGACCGCAATGCCGCGCGTTGGGCGCGGGCGCTGGGCCAAATCGACGGCGATGGTGCGGCCCAATTCTGGGGCCTGCTCGCGGTTGGCGCACCCAGCCCGGTGGTTGACATCAGCGACAGCCGCATTTCGACCTATATCGGTGAGGCCGGACCAGAAAAGGGCCGGATGCTGATCGCCGCGCTGGCAGGCCTTGCACGACTGTCGGCCGACGATGCCGCATCGCTGGCGCAGGATAATGGCGTGACGTTCGCCGCCAACAGTCGCTGGGCGCGCGCGATCGGCGCAGCGGCGCAGCGTGGCGAGAAGGCGACGGTCGCCTTGCTCGCAGCCGTCGGTATGCAGGGGCGCGACTGGCGCCGCCTGCCACCAGCGCATCTCTATCATGTCGTCGCCGCGCTTCATCGTGTCGGGCTGGACCCCGAAGCGCGGATGATCGCGGCGGAGGCGATCAGCCGGACCTGACGATGGCGGATGATGACGCCCTGATCGACCGCTTTCTGGAAATGATGGCGGCGGAGCGTGGTGCGTCGCGCAACACGCTGCTGGCCTATCGCGCGGATTTGAACGGCGCCGCTGCCATCGTCGGCGGCCTGGTGGCGGCCAGCAAGGAGCGGCTCGGCGATCTCGCCGTGGCATGGGCGGCACTCGCCGCCTCGTCGGTCGCCCGCAAATCCTCGGCCCTGCGCGCCTTCTACGCCTTTCTCGAAGAGGAAGGGCTGCGCCTCGATAATCCCGCCGCCGCGCTTCCGCGCCCCGTGACGCGGCGATCCCTGCCCAAGATCTTGTCCACCGCCGAAGTTGATTCGCTCTTCGCCTTGATCGAAGAACGGTTGGCGGTGGCCCATCCTGCGCCGCACGACCGGCGGCTGTCGGCCCTGATCGAACTTCTCTACGGGTCGGGCCTGCGCGCGACCGAACTGGTGTCGCTGCCGCGCCGCGCGCTGGCATCGGATCGGCCCTTCCTGATCCTCAAGGGCAAGGGCGGACGGGAGCGGCTGGTGCCGATCTCCGATCGTGCCCGCGCCGCCGTCGCAACCTGGCTGACCCATGTGCCGCTCGACAGCCCTTGGCTATTCCCCTCCGGCAAATCCTATCTCAGCCGCATCCGCCTCTATCAACTGGTCAAGGCGCTGGCCGCCGCGGCGGGTATCGCGCCGGAACGGGTCAGCCCCCATGTGCTGCGCCACGCCTTCGCCACCCATTTGCTGGAGGGCGGTGCGGATCTCCGCGCGCTGCAATCGATGCTGGGCCATGCCGATATCGGCACCACGCAAATCTACACCCATGTCGACAGCCGCCGTCTGATCGAATTGGTCAACAGCCGCCATCCCCTGGCGACGATGGTGCAACGCTGCGTTGACGACGGCGCGTCGTCGCCCTAACGCCAGCGCCATGGTTAGCTTTCTGGAATTTGAAAAGCCCATCGCCGAACTGGAGGCGCGCATCGTCGAATTGCGCGCCACGGCGAGCGCTGGCGACATTAACATTGACGGCGAAATCGCGACGCTGGAGCAGCGCGCGGCCAAGATGCTGGGCGACACCTATGCCAAGCTGACGCCGTGGCAGAAGACGCAGGTCGCCCGCCACGCCGAACGGCCGCATTTCAAGGATTATGTCGCCGGTCTTTTCGACAATTTCATGCCGCTGGCGGGGGACCGCGCTTTCTCTGACGATCAGGCGATCGTCGGCGGCTTTGCAACGCTTGGCGATCGGCGTCTGATGGTCATCGGCCATGAAAAGGGCGACGATACCGCCAGCCGGGTGCGGCATAATTTCGGCATGGCCAAGCCCGAAGGCTATCGCAAGGCGATCCGCCTGATGGAACTGGCCGACCGTTTTGGCCTGCCCGTCGTCACGCTGGTCGATACGTCCGGCGCCTTTCCGGGCGTGCAGGCCGAAGAGCGCGGCCAGGCCGAGGCGATCGCGCGCTCGACCGAAGCCTGCCTAAAACTCGGCGTGCCGATGGTCGCCGCCGTGGTTGGCGAAGGTGGATCGGGCGGCGCGATTGCGCTGGCGGCTGCCAATCGCGTGCTGATGTTCGAACATGCGGTCTACTCGGTGATTTCGCCCGAAGGCTGCGCCTCGATCCTGTGGCGCACGGCGGCCAAGGCCAGCGAAGCGGCGACGGCGATGCAGGTCACGGCCCAGCATCTCAAGGCGCTGGGCGTCATCGACCGGATCGTGCCGGAACCGATGGGCGGCGCGCATCGCGATCCGGTTCAGGCGATCGCCAATCTGGGCACCGCGATCGAAGCGGAACTGGATGCGTTGTCGATCCTGGATGCCGGCGCGCTGCGCACTGACCGGGCCGATAAATTTCTGGCCATAGGCGCCTGAACTACCGTCTTTTTTGGAACAGCTGACCCCTGTTTCTCGTTACGTGTCGGTAATGGGAATGGGATGGGATAAAGTGATGAACCGGAAGATGATGTTTGGCTGTTCGGCCGCCGCCCTGGTCGTGGCCGCCAGCGCCCCTGCCGTGATCGGGCAGCAGCGGGCGATCCGCACGGTGAGTTCGATCAGCGCGCAGGACAAGAGTAGCGGGGCCAAGCAGCACCCCGAATTGCTCAAGGAATTTGGCGGCGGCTATAGCGGTGCCCAGGCGAAATATGTCGAAAGCGTCGGGCGGCGGATCGCTGTCCAGTCCGGTCTCTCGAACGCGCAAAGCGACTTCACCGTCACCCTGCTCAACTCGCCGGTCAACAACGCTTTCGCGATTCCTGGCGGCTATGTCTATGTCACGCGCCAGCTGATGGCGCTGATGAATGACGAGGCGGAACTGGCCGGCGTGCTGGGGCATGAGGTCGGCCATGTCGCCGCCCAGCATGGCCAGCGGCGGCAAAAGACCGCGCAGCGCAACGCGATCGGCGGCGCGCTGCTCGGCGCTTTGGCGGGCGCCTTCCTGGGTGATTCGGGCTTCGGCAACCTCATTCAGAAGGGCATCGGCACCGGCAGCCAGTTGTTGACGCTCAAATTCTCGCGCAGCCAGGAATATGAGGCGGATGATCTGGGCATCCGCTACCTGGCATCGGGCGGCTATGATCCCCGCGCTTTGTCCGACATGCTGGCTTCATTGGCGGCACAGAGCAATCTGGACGCCCGTCTGGCGGGCAGCGCCCGATCGACCCCGGAATGGGCCAGCACCCATCCCGATCCCGCTTCGCGCGTCAACCGCGCGGCACGCGGCGCGGGCGGTAGTGGCTCAAAGGCCACTGTGCGCAATCGCGATGTCTTTCTCGCCGCGCTCGATGGCATCCTGTACGGCGATGATCCCAAGCAGGGCATTATCGAAGGCAGTCGTTTCCGCCACCCCGACCTGCGCCTCAGCTTTGCCGCTCCCAGTGGCTTCGGCATGGAAAATGGGTCTGATGCGGTGTCGATCATGGGCTCCGGCGGGCAGGCACAATTCAGCGCTGCCCCTTATTCGGGCAATCTGGCCAGCTACATAGACGGTGTCTTTGCGCAGATGGGCGGCGGGCAGGGGAATGTCCCCACCGGCACCGTCAGTCGCACCACCGTCAACGGCCTGCCCGCGGCATGGCGGACCGTGCGCGCCACCAGCCAGTCTAAGCAGGTTGATGCCACGGTATTCGCCTATGATTTCGGGGGCGGGAAAGCCTATCATTTCCTGCTGCTGACGCCCGCGGGCCGGGGGATCGCGCCATTCAGCGCGATGGTCCAGTCGATGCAGCGGCTATCCGCACAGGATGCAGCGACCATCAAGCCGCGCCGCATCGATGTCGTGACTGTAAAATCCGGCGACACCATCCAGTCGCTGAGCCAGCGGATGGCCTATCCCGACTATAAGCTGGAACGGTTTTTGACGATCAACGCGCTGAACGCCAACGCATCCTTGCGCGCTGGGCAGAAGGTGAAGATCGTTATCTGATTCGATGTCAATCAAACGAAAAGGGGCGGCGAACTTGCGTTCGCCGCCCCTTTTTACGCATCGAACGATTAGAGTTCGTTGGAAACGTTGGTGAAGGTGTTGGTCAGGTTGCTGCCGAGCGTGGTCATGGCAGTGATCGCGGCGACGGCGATGAGAGCGGCGATCAGGCCATACTCGATCGCGGTGGCACCCTTTTCGTTCTTCAGCATCTTACGAATGAACTGCATCTTAAGTCTCCTGGTTTGAAACAATGTCTAACTACCCGGCCGCCCCGCCTTGGAAGTTCGTGGTCAGCGAGATTTTCTCTAGTGAATATGGGTTGATGAATGTTTAATGTTGGAAAAAACTGTCAACCTACGATGGTTAAATAGATGTTACTTCTGTGGATACGTTGTTCCACATGCCGGTTGTCTTGTCGGCTACGCTGGTCAGGGCTGTAATCATGGCCAGCACGATCAGGGCGATGATGAGGCCATATTCCACGGCTGTGGCACCGCGCTCGCAACGAAGCACGCTCAGGTGACCCATGATCTTATTCAGCCCACGCATGCGGCCCCCACTTCGCTACAGACAGTCCCGCTTAGGCCTGTAAAGCATGCGTAGTTAACAAAGCCCTTGTCTGGATGAAGATGACGAAAATTTTGCCGTTGCTCGTGGTCGCTGTCGCCCTGATCGACGCGGATGGTCGAGTCCTGCTGCAACAACGCCCGCCGGGAAAGGCGATGGCCGATCTGTGGGAATTTCCGGGGGGGAAGATCGAGCCGGGCGAAACGCCCGAAGCCGCGTTGATCCGCGAGCTGGAAGAAGAACTGGGTATCCGCACCCACGCCAGCTGCCTGGCCCCTGCAACCTTCGCCAGCGAGCCGCTTGATGACCGGCATCTGCTGCTATTGCTCTACGTCTGTCGCAAGTGGGAGGGGGTGCCGCATCCGCATCACGCGACGGCGCTCAAATGGGTGCGCCCCGCGCAAATGTATGCGCTTCCCATGCCGCCAGCGGACCTGCCGCTGATCGGCATATTGGAAGCCTTGCTGTAAAGCGAAGGGCACCGGTGTCCCGGTGCCCGTGAAGATCAGTCTTCCTTCGCCTTGCTCTGCAACTGGATATAATTCTGAATGCCCATGCGTTCGATCATCTCGAACTGGGTTTCCAGCGTATCGACATGTTCTTCCTCGCTTGCGAGGATATATTGGAACAGGTCGCGGCTGACATAGTCGCGGATCGTCTCGCAATAGGCGATGGCGTCGCGCAGGACCGGCAGGGCTTCATATTCAAGCTCAAGGTCGGACTTGAGAATTTCTTCCACCGTTTCACCGATCTTGAGGCGGCCGAGCAGCTGGAAATTGGGCAGGCCGTCGAGGAAGAGGATGCGCTCTGCCACCTTGTCGGCATGCTTCATCTCGTCGATCGATTCGGAATATTCGAACTTGGCGAGCTTTTCGATGCCCCAATGGTTGAGCATGCGATAGTGCAGGAAATATTGATTGATCGCGGTCAACTCGTTGCGGAGCACCTCGTTCAGATAATCGATGACTTTCGGGTCGCCTTTCATGGCGTTTACTCCGGCTGTTAGGGAAAGCCGGACGTATAACCCCTGCGCAGGGTGCTGTTAAGTCAAAAAACCTAGGAAAATCAAGGTTTTTTGGGACGCTATTGCGTCAAGGTCGCGATTGTTTCGTGCGGATGATTTGCAATGCTATCAGGCCGAAGCGCGCTCCGCCGCGATGATGGTGCGGGCAAAGGGAACGCACTGGCCGCATTTGGGACGACGCCCAAAGCGCGCATAAGCGCTGCACGGCGTATCGGCGCCATCGCGCACGGCTTCCTTCAGATCCTTCTCACGAATGGCATTACAGATGCACACGACCATCGAAGCACTCTCCTGTTGGGAAAGAGATAGCGCGGATGATAATGGGTCGCAATAGTAAAGAGGGTAGTTTTGCGACGCACTCGCATATTTTTCTATCGCTGCCCGATCCGCGCCAGCCTGCGCCACACCCGCTCCATCGGTCCCTGACCAAAGCGCGCCGCCCACCAGGGCGACCAGAGCAGCATCACTGCCCAGGCGGCTAGGACGAACAACGGCAGCAGCGCCGGGGGTACATGCGCGAACAGGCCCAGTCCCCAACCATAGAAGATGGCGGTCATGATCAGGCTGGTGCCGAGATAATTGCTGAGCGTCATCCGCCCGGTCGCGGCGAGCCGCGCGACCAGGCTATGCTCGCCATAGCGCGCCAGGAGCCACAGGATCAGCGCCGCCCAACCCACGGTCAACGGAATGCGGAAAGGCAGCGACCAGGTCAGTGCCACGCCATAGGCGGGCAGCGGCGCAAATCCGCTCCACCACACCCACAGCGCCAGCGCGGCCATGGGCGGCACGCCGATCAGGAAGCAATGGCGCGCGGTGCGGCGATATTGTTCGCTGTCCCACTGGCCAGTCAGGAAGCCGCCTTTGAGCATCGCCATGCCAAGCAGCATGAAGCCCAACGTTTCGAACGCCGTAAACAGGAAACCCCACAGCCATTCGCCCGGAATCCCCGCAATCTTGTGTGCCAATATCGTGCCATAGCCGCTGCGATAAGTAGCGATCTCGCTCTGGATGGCGGGGTTGGCAGGGTCCGACAAGGTGCCCATGAAATCGGCAAAACCGACGCGAGTAGCGGCGCTGGCGTCCGGCAAACTAGCGGCGTGGCTCCACAGGTAGAGACTGCCAATGAACGCCGCGACCAGCAGGAATTGCAGCAGGAAGAACAGAAAGGCGCGCTTGATCAGCGCAAGCGGTTCGAGATGCACGAATAGCAGCGCGAACAGGCTGACCAGCGCATAGACCCGCAATATGTCGCCCCACCAGAGCAGCAGGAAATGCGCGGCGCCGATGACGAACAGCCAGCCCGCACGGACCATCTGCGCGCGGCGCCCGTCGCGACCCGCCATTTCCTCCCGGTCGATCAGCAACAACATCGACGCGCCGAACAGCAGCGCGAACAGGCCGCGCATCTTACCGTCCACAAATATCAGGCTGATCGCCCAGAAACCAATATCGCCACCCGAAAGCGGTCCGACCGCGGCCGGGTTGAAATAGGCAGTCTGGGGCAGGGCGAAGGCGGTGATGTTCATCCACACGATGCCCATCACCGCGCAGCCGCGCAGCACGTCCATGGCGGGGATGCGGGGGGCAGCGGTCATGGGCGGCGATTTCCTCTCGGGGTGACTGGTCAAGCGGGGCTGGCTCTGCCATTCGCCTAGCCATGATGGATGGCTCCAGGCAATGGCGCAAGCAACGGATAAGCGACGCCTTCGGTGCGGCGGCGGTCCGCTATGAGGATCATGCCGGGCCGCAACGGCTGGCCGCGGGGCTGGTCGCGGAGTTGGCGCAGCGGCAAAAACCCGATGGGGTAGAGCGGATATTGGAAATCGGCTGCGGCACCGGCTTCCTGACTCGTGACGTGCAGGCGCGCTGGCCCGGCGCGGAACTGGTAGTGACCGACCTGTCGCCCGGCATGCTGGCCAAGGCGGCGTCGGGCGGATTGGTGGCGGGCCGGTTCCTAACGATGGACGGCGAAGCGCCGATCTTCGAAGGGCCATGGTTCGACCTCATTCTGTCCAGCCTGACTTTCCAATGGTTTGACGATCTGCCGGGCGCGATCGCGCGGCTGGCGGGCCTGTTGCGGCCAGGCGGCAGCCTGATCTTCTCGACCATGGGGCAGGGCAGCTTCGCGCAATGGCGCGCGGCTCACGCGGCCTGCGGTGTCACGAGTGGAGTGCCGGATTATCCGACCCTGGCGGCGCTGCGGGGGATGCTGGCCGGCTATGACGACGCCTTCGCGTTCGACGAAACAGTCGCGCTTGATGGTGTCGGCGCAAGGGCGTTGCTGGCGCATCTCAAGGGCATCGGAGCGGTCGTGCCGGGCGAGGGGCGGCAACCGCTGGACGTTGGCACATTGCGGCGCGTGATGGCGGCTTATGACGCTGGCGGCGGGTGCGACAGCTATGCGTTGCTGCTCGGTCGGGTAACATCGCTGAAGCCTTAACTTCGCATATTTCCCGCTGAATCAGACATTTTCTTGCGCGTGGGCGATCCTATTGGAACGTATCAGACACAAGTATAGCGAAGTGCGGGGCTGTAGGAAACAGGTCTCGCCTAGCTATCATGTCCATCAGTTTCGGGAAGGCGTTCGAAGCCGAGCGGGATGGCAAGGTCGTCCCAGTGCAGGTTGCGCTCTTCGATTAGGGTGACCTTCCAGGCGCGGTTCCATTTCTTCAAACGCTTTTCGCGCCGGATCGCCTCGTCCATCGTGCCGTGCTGTTCGAACCACATCAGGCGGTTGACGCTATAATCATGGGTAAAGCCCGGCACGGCCCCGATACGATGTTGATGGATGCGCGTGATCAGGTCGGAGGTCACGCCGATGTAGAGCGTACCGTTACGCTGGCTGGCCAAGATGTAAACGCAGGGCTGACGGACGCGCATTCGCCCAGCCTAAACCACCCGTCGTTCCCAAGAAAGTGGGAACCCATGGCGCATCAAGCGGCTGGCGTGCGGTTGCGCAATGAGGGGGCGATTTGGGGGGACCCGATCGTGCATCACCTATCAAGGTAGGTGGGGATGGTTGGGTCCCCGCCTTCGCGGGGACGACGAGGATGTTGGGATTAGAGTTCGCTGTCCATCAGCTTGGGGAAGAAGCCTTCATGCGCGGCCCGCAGGTCGGCGAGGGCTACGCCCGCTACTGCGGCTCCGCCAACGGTGCCGATGCGGACAGCGCCGGGCACGTCTATGTCATTGGCCGTCGTCAGGACGTAACGGCCCTGATCTTCGCCAAAGGCAGACGTAGTCGTGAGCGCGATGTCGAGCGTTGCCCCGATCTTACCCGCCAAGGCCATTTCAGCGATGGTGACGATCAGGCCGCCGTCGGACACATCATGGACCGCGTTAGCGGTGCCCGAAGCGACGAGGGCGCGGATGGTGTCGGCATGGGCGCGTTCGGCGGCCAGATCGACCTTGGGCGCTTCGCCCGCTTCCAGACCGGCGATTTCGCGAAGCCAGATCGACTGGCCGAGATGGGTGCCTTCGCCGCCGATCAGCCAGATGGCGTCGCCTTCATTCTTGAATGCCACAGTCGCCATAGCATCCACATCGGCCAGCAACCCGATCCCGCCGATCGCAGGCGTCGGCAAAATGGCACTCCCGCCACCCGTCGCCTTGCTCTCATTATAGAGCGACACGTTGCCGCTCACGATCGGGAAGTCCAAGGCACGGCAGGCGTCGCCCATGCCGTCGAGGCAACCCGTCAGCTGCGCCATGATTTCGGGGCGCTGGGGGTTGGCGAAGTTGAGGCAGTTGGTGACGGCCAGGGGCGTCGCGCCGACCGCGCTCAGGTTGCGGTAACATTCGGCGATGGCTTGCTTGCCGCCTTCATAGGGGTCGGCATAGCAATAGCGCGGGGTGCAATCGGTGCTGATCGCGATGCCCTTGTTGCTGCCATGGACGCGCACGACGGCTGCGTCGCCGCCGGGGCGCTGGACGGTGTCGGCACCGACCATATGGTCATATTGTTCCCAGATCCAGCGGCGGCTGGCGATGTCGGGGCTGCCCATCAGTTTGAGCAGGTCCGCGCCGATGTCGGTGCTTTCGGGTATGTCGCCGAGCGGCTTGACGCCGGACCAGGCCTTATAGTCGTCCATCGGCATCGACGGCCGATCATAGAGCGGCGCGTCGTCGGCCAGCGGAGCCAGCGGAATGTCGCACACGGTTTCGCCATGATGGACAAGGACCATGCGGCCGCTGTCGGTGACTTCGCCGATGATCGCGAAATCCAGTTCCCATTTGTGGAAAATGGCTTCGGCAAAGGCTTCGCGGCCGGGCTTCAACACCATCAACATGCGCTCCTGCGATTCGGAGAGCATCATTTCATAGGCGGTCATGCCGGTTTCGCGCTGCGGCACGGCGTCCATGTTGAGGAGGAGGCCGACGCCGCCCTTGGACGCCATTTCGACGCTGGAGGAGGTGAGGCCCGCCGCGCCCATATCCTGAATCGCGACGATCGCGTCCGACGCCATCAGTTCAAGGCAGGCTTCGATCAGCAGCTTTTCGGTGAAGGGATCGCCGACCTGCACGGTGGGGCGCTTGGCGTCGGCGTCGTCGCCGAAATCCGCGCTGGCCATGGTCGCGCCATGGATGCCGTCGCGGCCGGTCTTGGAGCCGACATAGACGATGGAGTTGCCCACGCCCGACGCGGCGCTGTAGAAAATCTTGTCGGTGTCGGCGATGCCCACCGTCATGGCGTTGACCAGGATATTGCCGTCATAGGCGGGGTGGAAATTGACTTCGCCGCCGACGGTCGGAACGCCGACGCAATTGCCATAGCCGCCAATGCCGCGCACCACGCCGCTGATCAGGTGGCGCATCTTGGGATGATCGGGCCGCCCGAAGCGCAGCGCGTTCATGTTGGCGATCGGTCGCGCGCCCATGGTGAACACGTCGCGCAAAATGCCGCCAACCCCGGTCGCCGCGCCCTGATAGGGTTCGATATAGCTGGGGTGGTTGTGGCTCTCCATCTTGAAGATCGCCGCCTGCCCATCGCCAATGTCGACAACGCCCGCATTTTCGCCGGGGCCGCAAATCACCTGCGGGCCAGTGGTCGGCAACTTCATCAGATGGATCTTGGAGGATTTATACGAGCAATGCTCCGACCACATCACCGAGAATATGCCAAGTTCCGTCAGGTTCGGCTCGCGGCCGATCGCCTTCAGGACGCGGTCATATTCTTCCGGGCTGAGGCCATGTTCGGCGACGATTTCCGGGGTGATCTGGGTGGCGGTGCTGGACATGCCGCGCCTTTAGCGGGGGCGTGGGCGGAGAGCAATGGCGGCGTGCATGCTTTGGTGGACATGCGTCGATCGGGCGGGAGAAACGGGATAAGAGTTGGGCGCGCCTCTCCCGTACTTGCCTGCTGCCATTGCGCGCAGAGGGGCAGAGAAATACGGGCGGTAGTAAGCGCCATTGCGCCAGTTCCCACTCTTCCGAAAAGGAAGCCCAATCGGCAGCCACGGCTTGGTGGTAACAGGTTCGATTAGATCCGGTCGAATATCTACATACCCTTAGCTACGATAATTGGCTCATCGTCGCAGAGGTATGTTGCAGGCGATCACCTTGTCTACCGCATCTTTTACGCCGTTTTCATCCAGCAATGTCACAAACCCCTCCCAAACCAAATTCGGATTGGGAGTCGGGCCAATGAGGATCTTAAACAACAAACTGTTTATGTCCGCATTTTGCACCTGATGTTCGGGTATGTTTCGCATCGGTAAGTAAAATACCTTCTGCACAACACCATTGATGCTGACAATCTTGCTAGGGGGGCTATTTGCAAGTAATTGCTCACGGGGTCGGCAATTGGTGGGCTGATCAGGCGACCATGAATCTGCCGTCGACGAGTTCGCGGATGGCTACGAGGGCCGAT
>Ga0156326_132_pt1 | contig 128695 bp, 113 predicted proteins | sample RifCSPlowO2_12_FD_107974 | JGI IMG/M metagenome (GOLD analysis project Ga0156326, IMG submission 107974) | Sphingomonadales bacterium RIFCSPLOWO2_12_FULL_63_15 | reverse complement strand
GATCGGCGGGCTGATGATGGCCGCGATCCTGCGTGAGCGCGGCCAATGACCGCCGCGGACGACAAGCCGCTCGCGAGTCCTGTCTTTCGCGCGCTGTGGATCGCGACGATCGTGTCCAACATCGGCACATGGATGCATGATGTCGGCGCGGGCTGGCTCATGACGTCGCTGTCCACCGACCCGCTGATGGTCGCGCTCGTCCAGGCCGCGACGACCCTGCCCATGTTTCTCTTCGCGCTCCCCGCCGGGGCGCTCGCCGATATCGTGGACCGACGTAAGCTGCTGATCGGCGCGCAACTGTTCGGATTGGTGGCGACCATCATCCTCGCGATCGCGACGGTGTGCGGTCTCACGACGCCATGGGTGCTGCTCGCGCTGACCGCCGCCATCGCTGTCGGGGCAGCGCTGTCGGCCCCGACCTTTCAGGCGATCGTGCCCGAACTGGTGCCTGGCCCCGCCTTGCAGCAGGCGGTCGCGCTCAACAGCCTGGGCGTCAACATTGCCCGCGCCATCGGCCCGGCCCTCGGCGGCCTCATCATCGCTATCGCCGGAAGTGCCGCTGTTTTCGCGCTCAATGCGGTGTCGGTGCTGGGCGTCATCATCGTCATGCTCCGCTGGCGGCGGGAGGGTACGACGCGACATCTGCCTGCCGAACATTTTGTCGGCGCGATGCGGGCCGGCCTGCGCTACGCGCTGCGCGCGCCGGAATTGCAGGTCGTGCTGATCCGTTCGGTCGGCTTCTTTCTGTTCGCCAGCGGCCTATGGGCGCTGCTGCCGATTGTTGCGCGGCGCGACCTCGCGCTCGGGCCAGCGAGCTATGGCGGGCTGCTGGCCTTCATGGGGCTGGGCGCGGTCGCCGGGGCGATCCTGATGCCCCGGCTGCGCACACGTCTAGGGGCCAATCGCACGACGGTAGCGGCATCGGCGCTGCTGGCGGCTGCGATGGCGGGCCTTTCCTGGTCGAGCAATTTCCTGGCAGCGGCGATGGCCGTAGCGGCGGGCGGCTTCGCATGGATCGCGATGATGGCCGCGCTGAACGGCGGGGCGCAGGCCCGCTCGCCGGGCTGGGTGAAGGCGCGCGCGCTGGCCATTTACCTGCTGGTCTTTCAGGGGTCGATGACCGCTGGCGCCATGCTGTGGGGCGCGATCGCGGGGCAGATCGGCGTTCCGGCGACCCTGATGCTGGCAGCGACGGCGCTGGTCGTGGCGTCGCTGCTGCTCGCCTGGCGCTATCCGCTCGACAGCGCGGCCCGGTTCGACCTTGCGCCCTCGCTCCACTGGCCCGCGCCCATGATCGAAGCGGCGATCGAGCAGGATCGCGGTCCCGTGCTGGTGACGATCGAATATCGGATCGACCCCGCCCTGGTGCCCGACTTTTTCGCCGCAATGCAGGACATGCGCCGCATCCGTCGCCGCGATGGCGCGATCCATTGGGGCGTCTATGAGGATGTCGCGCAGCCCGGCCGGGTGCTGGAAACCTTCACCGTCGAAAGCTGGCTCGAACATCTGCGCCAGCATGAGCGGGTGACCAATGCCGACCGGGTGCAGCAGGACGCGGTGCGGGCATTTCAGGTGGATGCCGTGCCGCCTTTGGTCCGCCACCTCGTCGCGCGATGATCCGCGCGCTGCTGCTCGCGGCTTCGTTTGGCTTGCCATCGGTCGCCGAGGCACAGGTCGCGCAGACCAACCTGCGCTATGATGAGGATTGGTCGCAGTTGCGCGGAACCCCCGACCGCCGCGCCGACTGGTGGGCGAGATTGAAGGACCGCCCGCTGGATGAAGGCGGCCGTTTCACGCTGACCTTGGGCGCGGAGGCGCGGGTCCGCTATGAGGGCTTTGCCGACAATCTTTGGGGCGCGCCGCCCGCCCCGGATGACGGCTATCTCTGGCTGCGTGTCCTGCCGCTCGCCGACCTGCATGCAGGCCCCGCGCGTATCTTCGTCCAGGGGATTGGCGGCTATGCCAGAGGCGTGGGCGCGGGGGCAGGACCGGCGGATAAAACCGGTCTGGACCTGCTTCAGGGCTTTGCCGATATCCAGCTACCCATTAGCGATCAAGCGTCGCTGACGCTGCGTGCGGGGCGTGAGTTGATCGCGCTTGGATCGGAACGGTTGGTCGGTTTGCGCTATGGCCCCAACATCCCGCAGCCTTTCGACGGCGTCCGGCTGATGCTGGAGCGGGGCAACAGCCGGATCGAAGCCTTCCACGGAAAGCCCGTGGCGGTGCACCCCGGCAATTTCGACGATCGCCGTTCGCCGACCAAACAGCTTGACGGCCTTTATGTCACCGCACCCCTGGCGACAGGCGTGAAAGTCGATCTTTACGCCCTCCGTTACAGCGACGCCGCCGCCCGCTATGCCAATATGATCGCGCGCGAGCGACGACAAACTTATGGCGTCAGGCTGTTCGGCACCCATGCGGCGCTGGGCTGGAACTGGGAAGCGATGCTCCAGCGCGGTCGGTTCGGCACCCAGTCCATCAAAGCCTGGTCGATTGCGACCGAAACCAGCTATGCGTTTGCCGAAACCCCGCTCAAGCCCCGCCTTCGCCTGCGCGCCAATGCCGCCAGTGGCGACCATGATCCGAAGGACGACCGGCTGGGCACGTTCAACGCGCTGTTTCCCAAGGGCAAATATTTCGGCGAACTGACGCCCATCGGCCCGCGCAATATCCTCAACCTGCATCCCAGCATCGATGTCGATCTGGGTCGTGGCTTGACGGCCGAACTGGCGGCAGTCGCCTATTGGCGCTTCAGTCGCGGGGACGGCATTTATGATGTCCCCGGCCAATTGATCCGCGCCGCAGGGCAGGGGGTGTCCCGGCACATCGGCAATCAGGTCGAACTATCGGCCAACTGGCAGGCCAGCACGATCCTGTCCGTCTCCGCTTCGGCATCGCTGTTCCGCGCTGGCGACTTTCTGCGCCAGACCGGCCCCGCCCGCCCCATCCGCATGGTGGGGACGGAAATCATGTTCCGCTTCTAAAAGCCGGTCGGGAAAATCCTGTCTTTTTAATAACCTGTCGTTCTTCCCACGGCTGTCTGCGATGCCGTTGGCAGTCGCCCAAAGCGAAATGGCCGACATAAATGTCAGTGGTCTGCCATAAGATTGTTGACAGCTTCGGGCCGTCACAATAAATCGGGTTAACGTTACCATTCTGATTTTCGACAGGCCGGATGATCTGACTGTTCCAGCCGTTCGGCACGCGAATGCAGGCTTAGGGTGATTTCGCGGGTTCAGTTATAAATATCCAATAAATACAAAGACTGGGAGATGGACATGATACGGAAGACGACGGCACAATATCGGCTGAAATGGCGGCTCGCCTATATAGCTACCGGCTCGATGATAGCGATAGCATCGAATCTGGCCCTGCCATCCGTCGCACTCGCGCAGCAGGCTCCGCAGCCCGCCGCCACGCAATCGGAAGCGCCGCAATCGGCGCCGGCCGCCCCCGCCCCGACGAACCAGGATATCGTGGTCACCGGATCGCGCATCACGTCCAACGGCTTCAATGCGCCCACGCCCACCACCATGATCGGCACTGAGCAGATCGAGGCGAATGCGCAGCCCAACATCTTCACCACCATCGCCCAATTGCCTTCGCTGCAAGGGTCGACCGGTTCCACCGTCAACACGTTCAGCACATCGAGCGGTCAGCAAGGGCTGTCCTCCTTCTCGCTGCGCGGCCTGGGGCCGATCCGCACCCTGACGCTCTTGGATGGCCAGCGCGTCGTCGGTGCCAATGTCACCGGCGTTCCCGATGTCAGCCTCTTCCCGCAACTGCTCATCAAGCAGGTCGATGTCGTCAATGGCGGCGCTTCGGCCTCCTATGGCTCGGACGCAGTGGGCGGGGTTGTAAATTTCATCACCGACACGCGCTTTGAAGGGTTCAAGGGCAACGTCCAGGGTGGCGTGTCCACCTATGGCGATAATGAGCAATATCTCGTCCAACTGGCGGCGGGCAAAAGCTTTCTCGACGGCCGCCTGCGCGCCGTCGTCAGCGCCGAATATGGCGATGAGGCCGGTGTCGGTGGCGGCGATTTCGGCATCGGGCTGGCCGGTGGCCGCGACTGGTTCAAGCAGACCACGCTGATTAATCGCAATGCACTCAACGACGGATCGCCTCAATATCTGCTGCTCGATAATGCGCAGCCCTATAATTATACCAAATATGGCCTGATCACCGCGGGGCCGTTGCAGGGCATCGCCTTCGATCAGGCAGGCAATCCGTTCCAGTTCCAATATGGCTCCAACGGCACACCGTCCGGCAATGCATCGGGCGCGGTCAATGGCTGTTATCCCGGCTTCTGCATCGGCGGCGATCTGTCGGGCAATGTCGATGCCGGTCGGTCGCTGCAATCGAGCATCAAGCGGCTTAATTCCTACGGCCGCCTGGGCTTCGAATTTGCCCCCGACAATGAAATTTACGGGACGGTCAACATCGCGCAGGTGAAAACCAACAACCAGCCGGTGGGGGGCATGAACCGGCCCAACCTGACGATCGAATGCAGCAATCCCTTCGTGCCGGCATCAGTGCAGCAGGCGTGCGCCACGGCGGGCATCACCAATTTCGCCTATGGCACCAGCAATGCGGCGCTGGGCAATACGCAGGTCTATACCGACCGCCGCCAATATCGCTTCGTCGCGGGCGCGAAGGGCCGCGTGCCGGTCGCCGGGTCGGACTGGACCTATGATGCCTATTATCAGCATGGCACCAATTATACCGACGTCGATGTCACCAACATCATGCTGTCCCGCCGCTTCAACCAGGCGATTCAGGCGGTAACGTTGAATGGCGCGATCGTCTGTGCCGATCCGGTTGCCAGATCCAATGGCTGCGTGCCCCTCAACATCCTGGGCGGCGCACCGCCATCGGCCGCAGCCCTGTCCTACATCATGCCTGAAAACGGTCCCTATCAGCGGACCCGCCAGACGCAGGATGTGGTCAGCCTCAATTTCTCCGGCTCGCCCTTCGACCTTTGGGCTGGACCGCTGTCGGTCGCGTTCGGCGCGGAATATCGCCATGAATATTATAAGGTCACGGCCGACCCCTATGGCGCGGGCGTGTCCGACCTGTCGCCCAATAACAGCGAATATCCCGCCGATCCCGCGCTGTTGATTGATGGCAACAATTGGTATGCCGGCAATTACAAGAATGGCCAGGGTGCCTACAGCGTCAAAGAAGCCTTTGTCGAAGTCGACCTTCCGCTGTTCGACAGCAGCTCCGTCGGCCGCGCCAACATCAATGCTGCGGCCCGCGTAACGGACTATAGCACGTCGGGAACGGTGTGGGCCTGGAAGGTCGGCGGCACCTGGGATCTGCCGATCGAGGGGCTGCGTCTGCGCGGTGTCGCCTCGCGCGATGTGCGCGCGCCCAACCTGTCGGAACTGTTCGCAGCGCCCGTCACCACCACCTTGCCCAATTTCTTCGACCCCTTCCGCAACGTCAACGTGCTCGCCATCCAGAACCAGATCGGCAACACCGACCTGACCCCGGAAATCGTGCGCAACACCACCTTTGGCGTGGCCCTTGCCAATGCCCCCTGGCTGCCCGGCGTCAGCCTGTCGGTGGATTATTACAAGATCAACCTGACCGACGTGATTTCCAGCCTGGGCGCTGGCGACATCGTCAATCTCTGCTTCCGCGAAATCCTGCCCGACGCTTGCAATGCGTTCAATCTGAACAACCAGAACGGGCCGAACTTCATCAATGTCCAGGCCTTCAACCTGGCGTCGATCAAGACCGAGGGCATCGATATCGAAGCCAGCTATGTGTGGCAGCAGCCACTGGGGCTGGACGGCACATTGACGTTGCGCGCACTGGCGACCCATATCCGCAAGTTCGTGACCGACAATGGTCTGTTCGGTTCGGTTCCGTTGGACTCGGCGGGCGCGAACCTGGGCAATACGCCCGACTGGAAATGGCTGGCGATCCAGACCTATGCCACCGACACTTTCTCTCTCTATGTTCAGGAACGCTGGTTTTCCGACGGCGTATTGGGCAAGCAATATGTCGAATGTCAGCCCGGCAGCTGCCCGGAATCGACCAACAACAATCCGACGATCGACAATAATTTCATGCCCGGCGCCTTCTACATGGACATAGGCGGCACCTATAATCTGACACCCGCGATCACCGCCTATGCCAAGGTCGACAATCTGTTCGATCGTGATCCGGCACGCTCGCCCTATTTCGCCAATCCCGCTCTCTATGATGTCGTAGGCCGCATGTATCGTGCCGGTGTGCGCTTCAAATTCTGACCTTTACCGATACGGTCGGCGGTGCGACCTCCCCCTGCACCCGCCGATCGAAACGGCCGCCATCGTCTATCCCGCGATGGCGGCCGTCGATTGCCGCTCGATAAGCTGATGGCCCAACAGGCATTTGGGATGGCGCACCTTGCGCGAGGTGCTGATTTCCTGGGTCAAAAGGCGCAACGCTTCGGCCGCCAGTTCGCGCACGGGCTGGCGGATCGTCGTGAGCGGCGGCCACAGTGTCACCGCGGCGGTGGTATCGTCAAAGCCGACCACGGTCAGGTCTTCGGGCACGGACAGGTGGCGGCGATGGGCGACGGAGACGACCGCAGCGGCCATGTCGTCATTGCTCGCGAATATGGCGGTCGGCGGATGGTCGATATCCAGCAACTGCTCGCCCGCCAGCAAGCCGGACGTATAGGAGAAGTCTCCCTGGACCAATATCGTCTCAATACCCCCGGCTTCATGCACGGCGGCGTCGAATCCTGCCAGCCGGTCTTCGCTGGCGGACTGGCCAGGATTGCCGATGATGAAGCCGATGCGACGATGGCCAAGGCCGATCAGATGTTTGGTCATGTCATAAGCCGCCGCGCGATCGTCGATCCGCACGCAGATCGCATCGCGCGCATAGCCACCCACCACCGCCATCGGCAATTGCGCCAGGTGGATGGGATCGCGCACCACGCGCGATTCCCCCAGCGGCGGCGCGATGATGATGCCGCCAACGCCCGATCCGATCAGGCGGTGGATCGCTTCGGGCGGCGGCGGGCGACCATCCTGCCCGCCCAGCAGCGTCAATTGCGCGCCCATGACCGACGCTTCCTCGAACACGCCGATCAGGAAATCATGCATGAAAGCGGCGCTCGGATTGGAATAGATCACGCCGATCCGCACTTCGCGCGACGTCACCAGCGCGCGGGCCGCGACATTGGGCGTATAGTTCAACTCCGCAATGGCGGCATTGACCGCCAGGCGGGTTTCGGCGCGCACCTTGCCATTGCCGTTGATAACGCGGGACACGGTCATCGCGGACACGCCTGCACGCTTGGCGACATCGACCACGGTCGCGCTGCGCTGCTGAGGATGGGGAGGCTTCAAGATCATCCTTTCGAACCAATCGCACCATTTCTAGCGAGATGGCAGGCCCGTCAAGACAAAGACGATGGCGTCCATCGGGGCGGATGTGCGCCCTCCCGCACATTAGCGCTTGCCGCCTCCGGCCGCCTTCGCCTACATCACTATGATAACGTTAACGCAGGACATGTCTGTTGACCTATTTCCGGCATATCCGTTGGACCATCATCGGTCTGTTCGCGATCGCGATGACCATCAATTATCTGACGCGCAGCGTCCTGGGGGTGGCCGCCCCTACGATCATGGGTGAACAGGGCATCACGTCCGAACAATATTCCTGGATCACCGGCGCGTTTCAGATCGGCATCATGTTTCAGCCGGTCGCAGGCTATGTCCTCGACATTGCGGGCCTGCGCTACGGCTTCACCTTCTTCGTGCTGATCTGGTCGCTCATCACCATGGCGCATGGGTTGGTTCAGGGGTGGCTCGGCTTTCTCGCGCTACGCGGCGCGCTCGGCCTGGTCGAAGGCGGCGCGCAGCCCGCCGGCATGAAGGTCGTGTCCCAATGGTTCCCCGCCCGCGAGCGCGGGACCGCAGGGGGATTGTACCAGATCGGCGCATCGCTGGGTGCCGTCGCCGCGCCGCCGCTGGTGGCCTGGGCGGTTCTCACCCATAGCTGGCGCGCGGCCTTCTTCGTCGCTGGCGGCCTCGGTCTCGTCTGGCTCATCCTGTGGCTATTCTGGTATCAGACGCCTGCACGGCACCGGGCCATCACCGCGGAAGAACGCACGAAGATCCTCGATGGCCAGGAAGCGGAGCTGCAGCAGAAGCGCAAGCGCCCGGACCTGCGCACGATGCTGCGCCGTCGCGATATGTGGGGCATCGCGCTCCCGCGCTTTCTGGCTGATCCGGTCTGGGGGATGCTCTCGCTCTGGATGCCGCTCTATCTGGTGCAGGTGCGCAATTTCGATATTCAGCAAATTGCGATCTTCGCCTGGTTGCCCTTCCTCGCCGCAGACCTTGGCTGTCTTGCGGGGCCAGCCCTGGTCGCCTGGCTCCAGCGGCGCGGCGTCCATCTGATCGACGCGCGGCGGGGCGCCTTTACCGTCGGCGCGGTGCTGATGTGTTCAATGATGTTCGTCGGCATCGTGCAAAGCCCGGTTGCGGCCATCGCCCTGCTCTGTGTTGCGGGCTTTGCCCATCAAACCCTGTCGGTCACCGTCATTACCATGTCGGCCGACCTGTTCCCGCAGGATGAGGTGGCGACGGCCACCGGCATAGCGGGCACGGCGGCCAATCTAGGCGTGCTGATCTTCACCCTGCTGCTCGGCAGTTGGGTCGATCAGGTCGGCTATGGCCCCTTCTTCATTCTCCTTGGGCTGCTGGACCTTGTCGGCGCCGCGATACTTTGGACCTTGGTGCGAAAACCGGTATGATCTCGATTACCAATCCTATCCTGCGGGGCTTCAATCCCGATCCCTCGATCGTGCGTGTGGGTGACGACTATTATGTCGCCACCTCGACCTTCGAATGGTATCCGGGCGTGCAGATCCACCATTCCCGTGACCTCGCCAATTGGCAGCTCGTTGCCCGGCCGCTGCGTCGCCCGGCCCAGCTCGACATGCGGGGCAATCCCGATTCCTGCGGGGTGTGGGCACCGGACCTTAGCTATGCTGACGGCCGGTTCCACCTGACCTATACCGACGTCAAACGCTATGGCCGCACCACCCGATCCGACCGGACGGACGTATCGCTGCGGGACTTCCATAATTATTGGGTCTGGTGCGACCGTATCGATGGCGAATGGTCCGATCCCGTCCATGTGAACAGCAGCGGCTTCGATCCCGCGCTCTTCCACGACGATGATGGCCGTAGTTGGCTGCTCAACATGTTGTGGGATCATCGCCCCGGCCACAAACGCTTCGCCGGGATCGTCATCCAGCAAATGTGCCTTAACACCGGCCGCCTTCTGGGCGAGCGGCATAATATCTTTGGCGGCAGCCCGCTGGGCTTCACCGAAGGACCGCATCTCTACAAGCGCGACGGCTATTATCATATCTTGGTGGCCGAGGGCGGGACGGAGCGCAATCATGCCGTGGTGATGGCGCGGTCGCGGTCGCTCTTCGGCCCCTATGACCTGCATCCCGATGGGCCGGTGCTGACGGCGCGGGATCAGGCCGATGGGCCGCTCGCCCGCGCTGGCCATGGCGACCTGGTGGAAACGGCGAACGGCGATCCCTGGCTCGTCTATCTCTGCGGCCGCCCACTGCCCGCGTCCGATCGTTGCATATTGGGCCGGGAAACCGCGATCCAGCCGATGCGCTGGGGCGAGGATGGCTGGCTGCGCACGATCGACGGAACGGGCCGCCCGATGGCGTCGGTCGGAAACGTGAGCGTCGCGCGCACCCTGACCGATGATCGCGCGGATTTCGATGATCCGAACCTGCCGCCAGACTTCCAATGGCTGCGCACCCCTTACCCTGACCAGATTTTCTCGCTAACCGATCGGCCGGGCCATCTGCGCCTGTTCGGGCGCGAGTCCGTGGGCAGCCATTTCACCCAGGCGCTGGTGGCGCGCCGCCAGTGCGAATGGCGCTTCAGCGCGGAAACGTTGGTCGATTTCCATCCCGCCAATTTCCAGCAGTCGGCTGGTCTGATCCATTATTATAACAGCACGAAATTCCATTATCTGCACATCACCGCCGACGATGTGGGGCAACCGGTGATCCAGATATTGTCGGTCGTGCCCGACGAGGCCCGCCCCAGTGTCACCTCGCCCGCCATCCCGATCGCGCGCAGCCCTGTCTGCCTGCGGCTGGACGTGGATCATGAAATAATGCGCTTCTCCTATCGCATGGCCGATGAAGAGGCTTGGCACGCTATGCCCGGCGATCGCGACGCGAGCATCCTGTCCGACGAAGCGACCTTGCCCTATTTGCCCAACTTCACTGGCACGTTCGTCGGCATGGCCTGTCAGGACATGGCGGGGACAGGAGCCGTCGCCGACTTCGACTATTTCCATTATATCGAACAGGACGACTGACGCGAAACCGAATGGGGGCGCGCTGCCATAACCGGCAGCGCGCCCTTTGCGTCAGAAGCGGATCGGCATGTCCGTTGCGGTGGCGGGCAGCGCGCCCGTCGTCGCCACACCCGCCACACCCGCCGCATCGACCGACAGCGTAAAGCCATAGCGGTGCGGCGTCACCGGAATGCGATATGGCTCCAAAGGTCGGCCAAGCGCGCTCCAGCTATCGGTGCCACCGACCCCGCTTTGCACCTTGTCGATCAACAGCGTGACGTCACCATGCGGCTTGATATCGCTGCTGCGCCAGGTGCCGGGCGGACGCCGCGCCAGGTCATCATAGGGAAAGGCCAGCACATTGGCGGACAGCGGCTCCATGCCCTTCACGGTCAGGGATGGCATGGTCGCGCCGCTAACCTTCATCCAGCGCACCCCGACCTTATTCCCGCTTTCCTGCGGCCGCATATAATCATGGTGCTGATCGGCGATCGCGCCGGTCCAGCGGCCCAGCGCCGCGCCGGTCTGGCGGTCGGCATAGCTTTCATGCGGCCCCTTGCCATACCATTCGACGCTCTTGAACGACGGCGGCATGCTATAGACAAGGCCGATGCGGAGCGGATCGGGCAGATCCGTCTGCAACGGCGTGAACTGCGCCTCCACCGCCACCTGACCATCGCCGCGCAGGACATAGCGGTTTTCGAACCGCGCCACGCCATCGCCGACGTTGAACCGGACGCTGACGGCGACGGCGCTTTTGTCCGCTTGGTCCACCGTCACCGCTTCGACGACGCGCTTCTCCGAAGCCGTCTTCCACATCGCATGGGTGCGCGGGACGCCGGTGCCGATGTCATTGTCGATCAGCGCGCGATAGAAATGCGGCGCGCCGCCCGACAGAATATTGCGGCCCTCCTTGCGATAGGCGATCAGCCCGGTCGCGCGGTCGATCGTCAGCTCAGACCCCGCCGCCGCCAGGACGATATTGGCCTGATCATCGGCGACGCTGACCGGCCCGCCACCATCCGACGCTTGCGCCATCACGGCACCCGGCACGACGAACTGGTCCCAGGCGACCAGATGCCCGGCCGGAACCAGCGGCACTGCCCCGCCACGCGCGCGCGCGGTCAACGTCACTACATATTCGCGGCCCGCCTTGCGGGTCTGTGGCAAGGCAGCGGTAATTGCGGCCTCCGATCGCGCGGCGACAGCGGGGGAGGGGATAGCGCCACGCGCCACCTCGATCCCGTCTTCCAGCAAGATCCAGCCCAGATCGAAATCGGCCAGGCTGCGGAAATCATGGCGATTGATCACCGTGAACCGCCCGCTGCCCAGGTCATCGGCGCGGAAGGCGATCGGCTGATAGACTTTATGCAGTTCGAACAGATGCGGATTGGGCGTGCGGTCGGGCTGGATCAACCCGTCGCCAAATTCGATGTCGCCCCCCGGATTGGGACCATAGATCCCGCCGGTGCCCCAGAACGGCTCACCCGTCTCGTCGCGCGCGTGCATCGACTGGTCCACCCAATCCCACACGAAACCACCCTGCAATTTGCGATGGGCGTAGATGGCCTCCCAATAGTCGGCCATATTGCCCCCGCTATTGCCCTGCATATGGGCATATTCGCACTGGATCAGCGGCTGGGTGAAACGCGGATCGCGGGCATAGGCGATCGTTTGGTCGACGCTATAATACATCGGCGCAAAGATATCGGCATAGGCATTGGGCTTCGGCTCGCTCAGCGTGCCCCAGCCCAGATAGTTGATCAGTCGCGTGGGGTCGCGTCGCCGCGCTTCCGCCGCCGCCTTTTCGAACGCCGGGCCGATCCCCGCCTCATTGCCCAGGGACCAGAAGATGATCGACGGATGATTCTTGTCCCGCTCGATCATGTTGACCACGCGTGAGACATGGGCCGCGTCCCAGGCCGGATCATAGCCGATCTGATAAAGTTTGCGCTCGGCTTCGCCCTTCCAGCCCATTTCCATATAGGCGTGGGATTCGATATTCGCCTCGTCCATGACATAGAGGCCATATTCGTCGGCCAGATCATACCAGCGCGGGTCGTTGGGATAATGCGACGTGCGTACCGCGTTGACATTGTTGCGCTTCATCATCTCCATGTCGCGCCGCATCGACGCCATCGAAATGACGTGGAACGTGTCCGGGTCATGCTCGTGCCGGTTGACGCCGCGGATCATGATCGGGCGGCCATTGACCATCAACTGCCCATCGCGGATCGCGACATCGCGGAAACCGATCCGCTGGGCAGTTGCCTGCACCACCGCGCCCTTGTCGTCCAACAACTCCAGTAGCAGCGTGTAGAGGCTGGGCGTTTCCGCAGACCAGGCGCGCACCTCCGGCAGCCGGTCGGCAACGCGCACGGTCTGTTCGGCTTGGCCCGATGCAACCGCGATCGTCCGGCGCGAGAGCGTCTGCTCGCCATCCATCACCGTTACGCGCATGGTCATCGGCCTGCTGCCGGGCAGCACCTTCGCCACCACCTCCAGCGTCCCGTCGCGCCAATCCTGCGTCAATCCCGCCCGCACCGCGAAATCGCGGATGCGCGTCTTCGGCGCCGCCATCAGGAACACTTCGCGCTCGATCCCCGACACGCGCCAGAAATCCTGATCCTCCAGATAGGAACCGTCCGACCAGCGATAGATGCGGATCGCGATGCTGTTCTTGCCGGGGCGCAGGAAGCGCGAAACGTTGAATTCGGACGGCAGCTTGCTGTCCTCGCTATAGCCGACCTGCTGTCCGTTGACCCAGACATAATAGGCCGAACCCGCAGCGCCGATGTGCAATATCACATCCTCGCCCGCCCAGTCCGGCGGCACATCGACATCGCGGCGATACGACCCCACCGGATTGCGATCATGCGGGATCAGCGGCCGGTTCGCGGGGAAGGGGTAGGTGATATTATTGTATCGCGCCTGGTCATAACCTTCCGCCTGCCAGTCCGCCGGCACGCTTATGCTCTTCCATCCCGACGCATCGAAATCATCGCGGAAGAAATCCGCCGGTGCCCCATCGACATTGGGCGAAAAATGAAACTGCCACTGGCCATTGAGCGACAGGAAGCGCCGCGACGCCGTGCGATCTCCCGCCAGCGCGCGCGCGCTGTCTTCGAACGGAAAGCCGGTGGCGCGCGCAGGCTCCTTGCCGCGTTCGAAAACCGCCGGATTTTCCCAGTCGGGACGGCTATTGTCGATTTGCGGGGTCAGCGGAACGGCGGGCCGACTCTGCGCGCCAACCGGCGCTGCCATCAATAGGGGAGTGAGACCCGTCAACCAGGTTGCAGCTTTTCTCTTCATCGGCTCCCTCCATCATATGGCATCTGTTCCGATGCGTGGTAACGCTCACATAGCAGGCGCATAGCCCGCTTGCCAGCATCGCTTGCCTATGTCTGTGTGCCCAAGACCGGCATATCGCGATAGGGCAAAAGAGACTTGCGAATGATAGTGGTTCGCATTAGTAGCGGCCCGACAGGGTGATCCTACGCCCGCTATTTGCATAAAAGGGATTTTATGAAGGCCGCAAAGCTCGCGCTGTGCCTCTGCACCGCCATGACCGTCACGCCATCCTTCGCGCAGGCACCCGACGCTGCGGAGGGCGCGGACCAGTCCAGCATCGTCGTCACTGCGGTCGCTGGCCAGTCGAGTGGCGCAGGCACGAAAACCGACGTGCCCCTCATCGAAACGCCCCAGCCGATCAGCATCATCAATGCCGAAACCTATCAGGCGCAAGGCGCCATCTCGATCGCCGACACGCTGCGCTATGTGTCGGGCGTGGTCGCCAACCCCTATGGCGCGGACGGCCGCGAGGATGGTGCCTTCATTCGCGGCATTTCCCCGCTCCAGTTCCGCGATGGCATGCGCGACCTGTTCAGCTATTTCGCCAATATCCGGTCCGACCCCTATAATTTCTCGCAAGTCGAAGTCGTGCGCGGCCCGGCCTCCGTGTTGTTCGGGTCAGGCTCGATCGGCGGCCTCATCAACACCGTGTCGAAGCGGCCCGATTATGAAACGCATGGCGAAATGTCGGTCCGCTATGGCTCGTTCGATCGCAAGGAGATATTGGGCGACGTCACCGGATCGCTGACCGACGGCATTGCTGCGCGGCTCGTCGCGCGGGTCCGCGATGCCGATACGCAGGTCGATCATGTCTCCGACGATCGCGTGATGCTCGCCCCTTCGCTGCGCTTCAAGCTCGGCGAACAGACCGAACTGACGCTGCTGGGCCTGTATCAGGAAGATGATGGCGGCTCGATCTCGCAATTCCTGCCGATCGTGGGGACGCTTGCGGCCAACCCCAACGGCCAACTGCCCAACAACACCTTCATCGGCAAGCCCGGTTGGGATCGCTATGACGGCCGTACCCTGCAGGGCACGGCTCTGCTGGAACATCGCTTCAACGACAATGTCCGCCTGAACCTCAAGGCGCGGGTGATCGACTCCGATCTCACCTATTTCACCCATTATCCCAACAGCTACAGCAATCCCGCCAATCCCTATCTCGACTCCGCGCAGCGCGTGATCGGCCTCTATGCCGATGGCAGCTATGCCAGCACCGATGTCTTTTCGACCGACAATAATGTGCGGATCGACTTCAACACCGGCGATGCGATCGAACATATCCTGCTGGCGGGCGTCGATTATAGCTGGAACCGGGTGCGCAAATTGGGTGGTGCCGCGTTTGAAACGATCGATATTTACGACATCGACTATGCGTCCTTGTCCGATTATGGCGGCGGTATCCCGCAGCCGGGCGATGCGGGCTATCTCTACGGCACCAACAGCAATGTGACCCAGGCCCAACTCGGCTTCTATCTGCAGGATCAGATCCGCCTGTGGGATCGCGTCTCGATCGTGCTGGGCGGACGGCGCGACCATGTCGAAACCAAAAGCCTCGATCCCGCGACGAACAACCGCACCAAGGAAACGGCCAAGGCCACCTCCTTCCGCGCGGGCATCATCGCCGAAGTCGTGACCGGCTTCTCGCCCTTTTTCAGCTATACCGAATCCTTCAACCCCATTTCCGGCAGCGCCAATGACGGCACGCCCTGGAAGCCCGAACGCGGTCGCCAATATGAGGTCGGCGTCAAGCTCCACCCCGACGACCGCACCCTGCTGACCGCGACCGCCTATCATATCCGGCAGAGCAACCGCGTCATCAACCTGTCCCCAACCGTCTCGGTGCAGGCGGGTAAGGCCACGTCGAAGGGCATTGAGATTGAAGGCCGCCGTTCGCTACCCGGCGATTATGAAATCATCGCCAATTTCAGCTACAACAAAGCCTATCTGAACGAAAATGCGGATCAGCAGCAACTCGACAATGTGCCCAAATATGGCGCGTCCGCCTGGGCCACCAAGACGTTCCGCATGGATGATGACAAGTCGCTGCGGCTCGGCACCGGCGTCCGCTATGTCGGCGAAAACTGGTCCGGCGGTGTCGTGCGCACCCCGTCCTACACGCTGGTCGATGCCCTGGCCGAAGTGAACTGGCGGCAATGGCGCATGTCGATCAATGCGACCAACCTATTCAACACGAAACATTATGCCGCCTGCCTGTCGCGCGGCGACTGCTTCATCGGGGCGGATCGCAATGTGTTCGGCACGCTGACCTACGCCTTCTAATGGCCTGGGTCTGGGCAGGATCGGCGATGACGGTGGCCGCAGTGCTGTTGCTCCGTCACGCTTGGCGGTTGCAGGGGCGGTCCGTCCCGCTGCTGGGTGCGGCCTGGGCGCTGCTGGTCCTGGGCCTGGTCGCGGCCGGGGCGGGCCAAGGCGCCTGGGGCGTGTCGGTGGCGTGCCTCTCGCTGATGCTCTGCGCCTTCGCCTGCCTAGCCGTCGCGGGCTGGACTGCGCCGCGTGACAAGGCGCGCCCGCTCCAGCGGCGCGCGCATATGCTGCCCGACGCGGGCGAGCCATCCTATATTGGCCGCCGCTTGCTGACCTTCCTGATCACGGTGCCGCTCGCCCTCGTCGCATCGCTCGCCCTCGCACTGGCCGTGCGCGTCTGGCTATCCGCCAACGGGGCAGGGGAGGCCAATGCCAATGTCGTCACCCTCTTCCTGACGCCTTTGCTCTGGTCGATCTCGGTCGTCCTGTTGATGCTGGCAAAGCGGCGGCGCACGCAATGGCTGATGCTGGGCGCGCCGCTTCTGGTCGGCGGCCTGTCCATCCTGTGGGGAATGATGTAATGAGCAACGGCGAAGGCGTGCGCGCGAAAGGCTTCGACAAGGCGACCGTTCGCGACGCGCTGTCGGCCCATGCCGCCATCGGCCTGCTGGCGGGTGCCTTCCTCTATCTCGTCTGCCTGACCGGCACGATTGTCGTCTTCTTCACCGAATGGCAACGGATCGAGCAGCCCGCCGCCCCCGAAATGCGCGCCATCGCGCCCCAATCGGTACAGCGCGCGGTGGAAACCGTGCTGGCGAGCGAGAAGGGCAAGCCGCTCACCACGCATCTCTACGTCCATCTGCCGACGCAAGACCTGCCGCGCACCACCATCACCACCGATCATCACGCGGTGCATGTCGCCTCCGATGGTAGCATAGCCATGCCGGAGGAAAATGCCTGGTCCGACTATCTCCTCTCGCTCCATTATACGCTGCATCTGCCCTCGACGCTGGGCATGATCCTCGTCGGCCTCCTGGGCGTCATGATCGTGGCGCTGGCGATCTCCGGCGTAATCGCCCATCCGCGCATCTTCCGCGACGCCTTCCGTCTGCGCGCCCGCAGTAGCGGCGGGGTGGGGCTGGCCGACTGGCACAATCGGCTCGGCGTCTGGACGCTGCCCTTCACCATCATGATCGCGCTGACCGGCGCGATGATCGGCCTCGCGGTCGTCACTGGCTATGGCCTGGCGGGCAGTTTCTACAAGGGCGATCTCGAAGCCGTCTACGCTCCTATCTTCGGCGGCGAAGGTGCAGCGGACAAGGCATCTGCGCCCGTCCCGGACATGGCGACCCCCATGCGCTACATGCAGGCGCATCATCCCGATGTGCATCCCAGCTACCTGATCCTGCATGATCCGCTGACCGCCGGGCAGCATGTCCAGGTCGTCGGCCTTCATCCCAACCGACTCATTTTCGGCGAATATTATATGTTCGACGCGAAGGGTGGCTATCATGGCAAGGCGGGCCTGTCCGACGGCGCGCTGGGGCAACAGGCGGCGGCATCGGCCTATAATCTCCACTTCGGCAATTATGGCGGCCTGCCGGTCAAGATCGCTTATGCCCTGTTCGGCCTTGCGCTATGCGCGATGACCGCGACCGGCACCTCGATCTGGCTCGGCAAGCGGCGGCGGCGCGGCCTCGACCATCCCCGCCTGACCCGCGCCTGGGACGCCATCGTCTGGGGCAGCCCGGCCGCGCTGATGCTGACCTTCGTCCTGCGCCAATGGATCGGCAACGACGCGCCGCTGGTCGCGGCCTTCTGGGGCCTGCTCGTCACGATCTTGGTCGTCAGCCTGGTCGTGACCAACGGCCATCGCTTTCGGCGCGGCCTTCAAATCTTGCTGATCGTCGCCATCCTCGCCGGCTGCGTGGGGTTTGCGCTGATGCTGTGAAGCGGCGTGGGAGATATCCTCAGTCGAAGGTCACGACCACGCGCCGGACATCCCCCTCGATCGTCCCTTGCGCCGTGGCATAGCTTGTAACCGGAACGCCCAGATCGCGGCCTATGTCCAGCGACTCCCCACCACCGGCGGGCATCATCACGCTCGATGACGATTGTCCCTGCGCGATGGCCTGGCCGTCGGCTTCGATGCTGATGCGCGCGCCCGTCCCCTCTTTCATCGGGGTAAACCGCAGCCGCAGCGTCGTGGCACCCGGCGGCAACGGGCGATCGGCGGCGATGTTGCTGATTTCCCTGGGATCGGTCGATCGCGCAAAGGTGAATGTCGGACGACCTTGGTCCAGATGGAGGCTCCAGCCGCCGAACCGGCTGCCGATCGCCATGACGACGCCCGACGCCGCATCCTTGTCGAGCCGAACATCCGCCTCCACCGTGAAGGCGCGCCCGGACAGCCGCGGGGCGGCATTGGCGGGAATGGTCACGTCCTTCCCCCAATAGGTGAATCGCTGTGTCGATGACGCCCCCGGTGCCACGCGCAGGCCGCCATATCGGGCCGCTCCAAAACGATGGTCCAACGGGAACACATTGTTGCGCATCGCCTCGGCACGCCACAGCGATTGCATCTCTGCCAACCGCTTGGGTTCCTGCATGGCCAGATCCCGTGACTGGGAAAAATCCTTGTCCAGATTGTAGAGCGACCATTGGATCGTCGGCCGTGGCCCGGTGGGGGGCATGAATTCCCAGGCGGGCCGACCATCCTCCCCACTCAGAAACCAACCGTCATGATAGAGGCTGACCTTGCCGTTGATCTCGAAATATTGGGTACGCGGCGCGGCCGCGTTGCAAGCGCCAAGGCTCGGCAGCAGGCTTTGGCCATCGATCGGCTTTTGCGCGACGCCCAATACGCTGCTGGGTGCGGGCAGGGTTGCGGCATCCAGCAATGTCGGGGCAATGTCGATCAGATGGCTGAACTGCGCGCACACTGCGCCGGGCTGGGCGACATGCCCCGGCCACGCCAGGATCATGCCATTGCGGATGCCACCCAGCATCGATGCATATTGCTTCACCCACGGGAAAGGCGCGTTCATCGCCCAGGCCCAGCCGACCGGATAATTTTGATAGGTTTGCGGACCACCCAGCCGATCCAGATTGGCGGTCAGCCACGCCTGATCCTCGTCATGCGTGCCGATCGTCCGAAGCTCGTTGACGGTTCCGCCAGGCCCAGCCTCGCCGCTCGCGCCATTATCGCCCTGAATGACCGCGATCAGCGTGCGGTTCAATTCGCCCATGCGGTCAAGCTCGTCGATCACCCGCCCCAACTGCTCGTCCTGCAACACCAATTGGGCCGCCGCCACTTCCATCGTGCGCGCGGCGAAGGCCTTGGCTTGCGCATTCAGCGATGACCAGGCCGGTATGGCGTCGGGCCGAGCCGACAGCTTTGTGCCACGCGGGACGATCCCGGCGGCAATCTGGCGGGCGAGCGTTTCCTCCCGCAGCCTGTCCCAGCCCTGATCGAATTTACCCCTGAAGCGCGCTATATAGGCGGGCGGTGCCTGATGCGGGGCATGGGCCGTTCCGGGCGCCAGATAAGCGAAGAAGGGCTTATCGGGCGCACCCGCCTTCTGATTATGGATCCAGCCGATCATGTCATCGGCCAGCCGCTGGTCGAGCAGAGTATCGGACTGCCCATCTGGCTCGATCCGGCTGACCCCCCGATACAGAGCAGGCTGATATTGATCGGTATCCCCGGCAAGGAAGCCGTAAAAATAGTCAAATCCCAGTCCCGTGGGCCAGGCCTCGAACGGCCCCGCCGCGCTGCGCTCATGTCCCGGCACATTATGATGTTTGCCGAACATGGCGGTGCTGTAACCGTTGAGGCACAATATCTGCGCGATGGTCGCCGTTTCGGGCAGCATCTTGCCGCCATAGCCGGGGAAGGGCGCTGGCATGTCGCTCAGGAAGCCGGTGCCCGCATTATGGCTGTTGCGGCCGGTTAGTAGCGCGGCGCGACTGGGGGAGCATATGCCCGTCGTGTGGAACCGATTATAACGCTGCCCCTGGGCGGCGAGCTTTTCCATATTGGGCGTCGGCACCGGCCCGCCAAAGGCGCTGGACATGGCAAAGCCAACGTCGTCGGCCATGAACAGCAGGATATTGGGCGCACCCTTTGGCACCTGTGCCGGGCGGGCGGTGCCGGGGCGGGCGTCCAGCACATTGTCGGCGATCACACCGTCGAAGGCGGGGCGCGCCAGCGGCAATATCGTGCGATCCACCTGCGCGCGGGAAGGCGCGCTGGCGCAAACGGTCATCATCGCCGCTGATATCAACAGCCCCCTGCGCGTCTTGCACCGCATAACCCACTCCTGCCTGCCGCCCTGCAAGACGGTCGATAAAGTCATTGACGGGACCAAGAGTAGGACGGCATCTCCATGCGGTCCAATGCGGATTAAATCCTAAATCCATGACTTGGAGTTATCCTATGGACTTCACCCAGTTACGGCACATCCTCGCGGTAGCAGACACAGGCAGCTTTTCCCGCGCGGCCGAAGCGGCTCATATAACCCAGCCCGGCCTGAGCCGCAGCATCGCCGCCTTCGAACGGCATCATGGCGTGCGGCTGTTCGATCGCGGTCGCGGCGGCGTATGTCTGACCCCGGCGGGCGCGCTGGTGGTGGCCCAGGCGCGTATGCTACTAGCATCTTCCGCCGACCTTGAACGCAACCTTCGCCTGTTCACCAAAGGAGAGGCGGGCCGGGTTGCCATCGGCCTTGGTCCCTTGCTGGCCAGCCTGCTGCTGCCGCAGGTCGGGCAGACTATGCTCAACCAACGACCTGGCCTTCAGGTCAGCACGCGGGTTCGACCGGTCGCGGAACTGCTTACGGATCTTTTCGACGGCACGATCGAAATGATCCTCGGCAGCAACTGGCAGTTCGCCGACGTGCCGGGCATCGGCCATGAACGGCTCGGCGTCATGCCGCTCGGCGTGGTCGTGCGGGCTGGCCACCCCCTGACCAAGAAGCCCCACGCGACGCTGGCCGACCTTGAACGCTATCCCGGTGTCAGCCCGGTAGAGATGCCGGTGGCGGGGCTGGGTCAAAAGGCAGGCTCGCTCGTCTGCGAAAATTTCCATATCCTGCGGGATATCGTGAAGGGAAGCGATGCGATCTGGCGCACGACGCCCTGGTTCGTTCGGGATGACATGCAACAGGGGATGCTTGCCCTGCTCGACGTGCCAGAACTGACGCCGACCGAAACCGAAATATGGGCGGTCTTCCCCCGCGACCGATCAAGATCGCCTGCGGCAACGGCTCTGGTTCAGGAGGTGCAGGCCGTGATCGACGGGATAGCCCAAGGTTAGGATGACGGTTCTGCGCGCCACAGTGGCGCAGACAGACTCTCTCGTAGTGCTTGCAGGAAGGCATTGGTCCGCCCGCTGCGCCCTTGCCGGGCGTGGAGCAGCGCCACCACATTGGCAGCGGGCGGGGACCAGCGCGGCAATATCGCCTGCAACCGCCCCGCCGCCAGATCCTGCGCCACATCCCACTCGCTCCGCAAGATGATGCCCAGCCCCGCCAGCGCCCAGTCGCGGATGATCTCGCCATCATTGCTGGCCATGACCGGCTTGATCCGCACCGTTACCTTGCCCTGCTTGGCATGGGCAAAGCGCCACAGCGTCACATCCTCATCATTCTCGCGCAGCGCGAGGCAGTGATGCGCCGTCAGATCCTGCGGTGTTTGGATCGGGGGATGCCCGGCGAGATAATCGGGGGCGGCGCACAGGATGCGCCTGTTCGGCGCAAGCGTCGTGACCAGGCGGTCGCTTTCGGGCAACGCGCCGATATGCACGACGATATCCCAATTGTCGGCCATCTGTCGGATCGGGCTGTCGGACAGCGCCAGCGTCACCGTAATCACCGGATGGCTTTTGGCAAAGTCGCGCACAACCGGCGCGACATGCCGCCTGCCAAAACCATAGGGTGCCGCCACGCGCAGATGGCCGCTAACCTGCCGGGTGCGGCTCGCCACCCGTTCCGACAATTGCTCGATGGCACTGATGATGTCTGCGCCATCCGACGCGATCAATTCCCCTTCGTCGGTCAGGCGCAGGCCGCGCGATGTGCGGTCGATCAGCTTCACCCCCACCCGATCCTCCAACGCCCGCAAGCGTTGCGTGACCGCAGGCGGCGTGACATTCAACCTGCGCGCCGCCTCGGCCAGCGACGGCGCGCTGGCGATCATATGGAAGAAGCGCAGATCGTCCGTCGAAAGCATTAAGTTCTATCTTAGCTATAAATACAGAATATGTTAATTGCGGACTTCAGAAATCGGCATATTCTGCGACCCATGGCATGTCAAAACCAATGTACGGGTCGCTGTCCGTTTCATCGAAGAAAGCCGCGCTTATGACCATCCCATCCTGCGATCGGCTCTATATCGACGGGGCCTGGATCGACCCGGTCAAACCGCTCCCGGCCATCCCGGTGATCAGCCCGGTGACCGAGCAACAGATCGGATCAGTCGTTCAGGGCAGCGCGGCCGATGTCGACGCCGCCGTCCTGGCGGCCCGTCGCGCCTTCCCGGCCTTTTCACAGACCACCCCCGCCGAACGGATCGCTTTGCTCCGCCGCATACTGACGCTGATGGAAGAGCGGTTCGAACCCCTGGCGCAGGCCATCTGTCTGGAAATGGGCTCAGCGATCAGCTTCGCCCGCGCGTCACAGGTGCCCTTCGGCATCGCCCATGTCCGCGCCGCGATCGACGTGCTGGAAGATTATACCTTCCTCCGTCAGCAGGGCAGCACCGCTATCGTGCGCGAAGCGATCGGCGTCTGCGGCCTCATCACGCCCTGGAACTGGCCGCTCTATCAGGTCACGGCCAAGGTCGCGCCCGCCATCGCAGCGGGCTGCGCGATCATCCTGAAACCCAGCGAACTATCGCCCTTCAGCGCGCATCTCTTCGCGCAGATCATGCATGACGCCGGGACACCGGCGGGCATCTTCAACCTGGTCAGCGGCACCGGCGCGGAGGTCGGCGCGACGCTCGCCGCGCATCCTAGCATCGACATGATCTCGATCACCGGCTCCACCCGCGCGGGCGTGTTGGTGGCGCAGGCCGCCGCCCCCACGGTCAAGCGGGTGACGCAAGAACTGGGCGGCAAGTCGCCCAACATCCTGCTGGACGATGCGGACTTCGAACGGGTCGTGCCGTTGGGCGTGGCCTCGGCCTTTCGCAATGTCGGACAATCCTGCAGCGCCCCTACCCGGATGCTGGTGCCGGTCGATAGGCTGGCGCAGGTTGAAGCGCTCGCCGCGGCCGCCGCCGCGGCACTGGTCGTCGGCGATCCCGCCTTGGACCGCACAGACCTTGGCCCGGTCGCCAATCGCAACCAGTTCGACAAGGTGCAGGCCATGATCCGCATCGGCATGGGCGAAGGGGCGCGGCTGGTGTGCGGCGGTCCGGGGCGGCCCGATGGTCAGGACACGGGCTTTTTCGTCCGGCCCACCATCTTCTCCGACGTCAGCCCCGCCATGCGCATCGCGCAGGAGGAAATCTTCGGCCCCGTCCTCTGCCTTATCCCCTATGCCGACGAAGCCGATGCGGTGCGCATCGCAAACGACACCATCTACGGCCTCGGATCGCACATTCAGTCGCGCGACTTGGATCGCGCCCGCGCCGTCGCCGCGCAAATCCGCGCCGGGCAAGTGCATATCAACCATCCGGCCTGGGACGGCATGGCCCCGTTTGGCGGCTATAAGCAATCGGGCAATGGGCGCGAATATGGCGTGTTCGGCCTGGAGGAATATTTGGAGACCAAGGCGATACTGGGCTATTTCCCATGACAAACATGATGATGCCAACAAGGAACCGACCGTGACGATAGCCCAAACCGTGGAACCGCCGCAGGAGGAAGCGGCAATCACGCGCCTCGCCGATCTAGAGACGCCCTGTCTCATCCTCGACGCCGACCGCATGGACCGCAACATCGCCCGCCTGCGCGAACGGCTCGCGCCCTTGGGCGTATCGCTCCGCCCCCACCTCAAGACCGCCAAGTCGATCGAGGTCGCCCATCGCGCCATGACCACGCCGCAGGGACCAGCCACGGTCTCGACCCTCAAGGAGGCGGAATTCTTCGCCGCCGCCGGTGTCCGCGACATCATCTATGCGGTGGGGATCGCGCCGTGGAAACTGGCAAAGGTCATCGCCCTGCGCAAACAAGGCATCGACCTTGCGATCGTCCTCGACACGGTCGAACAGGCGCAGGCCGTGGCCGCCGCATCGCGTGAAGCGGGCGATGCCATTCCTGCGCTCATCGAAATCGACTGCGACGGCCATCGCTCCGGCGTGTTGCCGACCGACCGGGACCGGCTGGTCGCGATCGGGCAGGCGCTGACCCAGAGCGGGGAACTGCGCGGCGTGCTGACCCATGCGGGCGGCAGCTATGCCGCGCGCGGGGAAGAAGCACTGCGCCGCTGTGCGGAGGAAGAACGCCGCGCCGTTGTCGATGCCGCCACCATCCTGCGCGATGCGGGCCTGCCCTGTCCGGTCGTCAGCATGGGCTCCTCCCCGACCGCCCACCACGCCCATGACCTGACCGGCGTGACCGAAGTGCGCGCGGGCGTCTTCATGTTCTTCGATCTGGTGATGACAGGCGTTGGCATATGTCGCGTCGAGGATATCGCGCTTTCCGTGCTGGCGACCGTGATCGGGCATCAGCGCGACAAGGGCTGGATATTGATCGACGCGGGCTGGATGGCGATGTCGCAGGATCGCGGCACCTCCAAACAAGCGGTCAATCAGGGCTATGGCCTCGTCTGCGACAGCAGCGGCACGGCCTATGATGATGTCATCCTGGCCGACGCCAATCAGGAACATGGCATCATCATGGTCCGCCCTGGTTCCAGCGCATCCTTACCCGACCTCAAGATCGGCGACCGGGTGCGCGTGCTGCCCAACCATGCGTGCGCCACCGGCGCGCAGCATCGCCGCTATTATGTCGTTCACGGCACCGACGATCGGGTCGTGGCACAATGGCAGCGTTTTGGAGGATGGTAATGACCAATACACCAAACACACCACAGCCGATCCTGACCGACACCGCACCCGCTCCGGCCGGCCATTATGCGCAGGCGATCCGGTCGGGCGACACCCTCTATATTTCGGGTCAGCTACCGATCCGGGCCGACAAGGCGCCCCTGTCCGACATGGCGTTCGATACGCAAGCGCGGCAAGCCATCGCCAACATGCTGGCGATCCTGAAGGCGGCGGGGGCCGAGCCGTCCGACCTGTGCCGGGTCACCGCCTATATCGTTGGCGTCGAAAATTGGCCGCGCTTCAACGCCGTCTATGCCGACATGCTGGGTGCCGCTACGCCCGCTCGTACAGTGGTGCCTGTCCCTGAACTTCATTACGGCTATCTGGTGGAAATCGACGCGATCGCCAGCTTGCCCGCCACAATCGACTGATCCTTCAGGAGCCGATGATGCTGCCCTTCGTTCAACAGGTCGCCAGTGACGACCATCTGCCCGACGTGGTCGATGTCGTCGTGGTGGGTGGGGGTATCGTCGGTACGGCGGCCACCTATTATCTGGCAAAGCGCGGCTTGAAGGTCGCCCTGATCGAAAAAGGTCACATCGCCTGCGAACAATCGAGCCGCAGCTGGGGCTGGTGCCGCCTGCAAAATCGCGATCCGCGTGAAATGCCGCTCTCTTTGCTGTCGATGCGCCTCTGGGACAGTCTGGCGCCGGAGATCGGGCAGGATCTGGGCTTTCGCCGCACTGGGCTTATCTACACCACCGATGACGCCGCGATGCTGGCAGGCTGGGAGGCCTGGACCCCGACCGCGCGCGAATTTGGCGTCGAAACCTACATGCTCAGCGCCAAGGAAGCGGCCGATCATATTCCCCAGACGCGCCGCAAATGGTTGGGTGGCCTTCATTCGGTGCGAGACGGCAAGGCCGAACCCGCCTTGGCAGCGCCGATATTGGCGGAAGGCGCCCGCGCTCTCGGCGCGACCATTCACCAGCAATGTGCCGCGCGTGGCCTAGACATCACGAACGGCCGAGTTACCGGCGTCCATTCCGAAAAAGGCATGATCCGAACCGACGCGATATTATGCGCGGCCGGTGCCTGGGCCTCGACCTTCCTGCGCCGCCACGGCATCCGCTTCCCGCAGGCCAGCGTGCGGCAAACGGCTTTGCGCACCAAACCGACCGTCAATGTTGGAGAAGTCCTCTATTGCCCGGACCTCGCCATGACCCGCCGCCTCGACGGCAGCTACACCATGGCGATCAGCGGTCGGGCCACGCTGGAACTGACGCCCCAGGGCATAAGCTTCGCGCGCGAATTCATGCCGCAATTCATCCAGCGGCTCAAAGCCGTGCAGATGGGGGTGGGCGCGTCCTTCTTCACCGGCCCAGAATCGCTATCGGCCATGTTCGGCAAAGATGACCGTCTCTTCGAACGCAACCGCATCGCCGCCCCCGTGCCCAACCGACGGCTGGTCCAGGCGATCATGGACAATGTGCGCGGCACCTTCCCACAACTGGCAGGCCTGGAGATCGATCATGCCTGGGGTGCCTATGTCGACTGCACCCCCGACGCGGTCCCGGTAATCTCGGCCGTCGATCCGGTCGGCGGGCTCTATCTCGCAGCGGGATGCTCCGGCCATGGCTTCGGCCTTGGCCCCGGCATCGGCTATCTCGCGTCGGAACTGATCGCCAACGATCGGCCAAGCGTCGATCCCACCCAATTCCGCCTGAACCGCCTGATCGACGGCTCGAAAATCAAGGTAGGCTCGCTCTAACGCGGCGCAAATCATCCGCTGAGAGTGGCTCGATCGGATCTCTATCCGCGCTCGAAGGTTGACATCGACCAACCAATAGTATTTGGCCTTACCAATAATTGGGAGAGGTCAAATGCGCGTATCGAAAATCCAATTTCTCGGTCTGGTCAGCATGGCGGCAATGGCGCTGGCAACCGCCCCCGCTGCCGCAGTCCCCGCATCGGCCACGGCGCAACCGGGTGCACAGGCCGCCGGTCCCCGCCAGATCGCCTCCCTCGCATCGGGATGGCGTTTCCGTTTCGGCGGCGATGCCGATGGCGTTACCGCCCCGACCTTCGACGATAGCAGCTGGGAACGGATCGACCTCCCCCACACATGGAACCGCATGGGCGAATATCAGCTCACCCGGTCGGCACAGAGCAATTTGGAACAAGGCATCGGCTGGTATCGCCTGGCCCTGACCGCGCCATCGCGCGCCAAGGGCCAGCGCCAGTTGATCCAGTTCGACGGCGTCGGCGCGATCGCGGAAATATGGGTGAACGGCGTGCGAGTCGGCGGCCATGCCGGCGCCTTTTCGACCTTCCGTTTCGACATCACCGATCAGTTGCGGGCGGGCGCATCCAACGTCATTGTCGTCAAAGCCGATAACAGCAAGCCCGCGCCCGGCAGTTCGACGGCGGACGTCATTCCACTGGGCGGCGACTTCTTCGTCCATGGCGGCCTCTATCGCGGCGTATCCTTGATCACGGTCGATGCCGCACAGTTTGATACGCTCGATCATGGCGGACCGGGCCTGTATCTCAGCACACAGCAGGTGACGGACGCCGCCGCCAGCGTGGCGCTGCTCGCGCGGCTGCGCAACGCCGGACCGGGGCGACGCAAACTGACCGTCAACACGCAGATTCTGGATGCCGAGGGCGCGGTCGTCGCACGGGACAGCTCCCCCGCCGCACTGACCGCGAATGGCACGCTGGAACTGCGCCGTTCGCTGACGATCGCACAGCCGAAATTGTGGCAGGGACGTGAAAATCCCTATCTTTATCGCGTCGTGTCGGAATTGGTCGAACGCGGCCGCGTGGTCGATCGGGTGGAACAGCCGCTGGGCGTGCGAACCTTCGCCTTTGATCCCGACAAGGGCTTCATTCTGAACGGCAAACCCACCCGCCTGCACGGCGCGTCGCGCCATCAGGACCGGCAGGGCAAGGGCTGGGCGCTCACCCCGGAAGACCATGCACAGGATATGGCGATCATGGCGGAAATGGGCGTCAACACCATTCGCCATGCCCATTATCAACATGCCCAGGAATGGACTCGCTTGGCCGACGAAGCAGGCATGGTCGTCAAGGCTGAACTGCCCTTCGTCCACCAATCCGCTTTCGGCGACACCCCGCCATCGCCTGCGTTGATCGCCAATGCGCGGCAGCAATTGCGCGAACTGATCCGTCAGAATTACAATCATCCCTCGATCATGATCTGGTCGGTCGGCAATGAAATCGACATCGGCGCGGCGATCGACGCGCTGCGTAAAGGGGCAAAGGGGCCACCCGCCCAGTCGCGCGACATGCTGATCGAACTCAATGCGATGGCGCAGGCGGAAGACCCCAGCCGCCCGACGGCCTATGCCGATTGTTGCGAAGCGACGGGCTCGCCCCTGTCGCTGCCAGGCGCGCAAGTCCTCAACGACGTGACCGACATGGTCGGGCTGAACCGCTATTTCGGCTGGTATTATGGCAAGCCCGGCGACGCCGCGACGGCGTTGTCGGCCTTGCATGCCAAATATCCGGGGCGCGCGGTTGCGCTGACGGAATATGGGGCAGGGGGTGCGCTAACCCAGCATACCGACAATCCGCTGGGCGGACCGGTTAACGCCAATGGCCGCCCGCATCCAGAAGCGTTTCAGGCCTGGGTACATGAAGAAACATGGAAGGTTCTCAAAAAGGAGGATTATCTCTCTGCGACCTGGATCTGGAACATGTTCGACTTCGCCTCGAACAGCCGCGAAGAGGGCGAGGCCATCGACCTCAACGACAAGGGGCTGGTCAGCTATGATCGCACCATTCGCAAGGACGCCTTTTATTTCTACAAGGCCAGTTGGTCGAAGGAGCCTGTCCTGCACCTGACCGGTCGGCGCTACGTCGATCGCGCCTATCCGGTGATGGATGTCCGCGCCTACAGCAATGCCGCCACCGCCAGTCTGAAGGTCAACGGGCGCGATGCCGGGACGGTGCCCTGTCCCGACCATATCTGCGTCTGGCCGGGCATCGCGCTCAAACCGGGCGATAATAAAGTGACCACCACCGCGTCCATCGACGGCAAGTCCCTGTCGGACACGGTAAGCTGGAAGGCACCGGATGCCGCCGACGGTTTGCGCATCCGGGTGGGAAGCCTGACTGGTCTTACCACTGTAGACGGTAAACGCTATGGCTCGGATACCTTCTTCACGGGTGGCACGGTCCCCGAATTGCGCATGGGCGCACGCGGGAAGGTGGCGAAGAGCAATGTCGTCGGCACGGCCGACCCCGAACTCTATGCCTCCTATCGGGAAGGTAGCTTCTCCTATGCTTTGCCCATGCCCAATGGGCGCTGGTCAGTCACGCTGCATATGTTTGAGCCGGACGCCGAAAAAGCGGCAACGCGCAGCTTCGACGTTATCGCCAATGGCAGCACGGCGCTATCGGGCTTTAATACCGCAAAAGCGGCCGGCGGCGCATTGAAGGCGGTTACACGGATTTTCCCCGTAGAGGTACGAAACGGAAAACTGGCGCTGCAATTCAACGCGGCCAGGGGCGATGCATTGGTGTCCGCGATCACGATCGTTCCTGAAGCGCGCCGCGCGCAGTAGGCGTGAAATCGTTTGACAGGAAGAGGGTTGCGTGCGAGATCGGTATTACCAGTTTAAAAAACCGGTCATATACTATGGCTAGTGAATCGGGGGGATAGCCTGCGCAGCTTTTCAAGGTTTTGGGTAGGCACGGCAATGATCATAACTGTTCTCGCCGTCACCCAGCACACAGCATCCGCAGTCCAGAGCGTCGATCATGCTGGGCACTAAGCTGACTGACGATATACGCTTGAACAAAGAGGCTATTTCGGTCTGCCATCTGCGCTTCAACAGCAATGGCGGCAATCACCCTTTCTCCACCTCCCACTGATGGCCGGGCATTCAAGGCCCGGCCATTTTTTTGAAGGTTCTGACGATGACCACACAGAGGATCGGGCGACTGAGATGGTGGATCATCAGCTTGGTCACTTTGGGTACGGTCCTTAATTACCTCGCCCGTTCCTCCCTGTCGGTGGCCGCCCCGACCCTCAAGGCGACGTTCGACATGAGCACCCAGCAATATAGCTGGGTCGTCGCAGCTTTTCAGGCAGCCTATACCGTGTCCCAACCCTTGGCTGGGCTGGCGCTCGACTGGATGGGGGTGCGGCTTGGCTTCGCCTTGTTCGCGCTCGGATGGTCGGCGGCCAATTGCTGTCATGCCTTTGCGACCGGCTGGCCGAGCTTCGCGGTTTTCCGTGGGCTGCTCGGCCTGACCGAAGCCGCGGCGATCCCGGCCGGGATCAAGGTCGTAGGCGAATGGTTTCCCCCGGTAGAACGCACGGTCGCCACCGGCTGGTTCAATATCGGATCATCGCTCGGCGCCATGATCGCACCGCCGGTTGTCGTCTTCTGCATCGCTGTCTGGGGGTGGCAATCCGCCTTCATCGTCACGGGCAGCGTTGGCTTCCTGTGGGCGGCCCTTTGGTATTTCGGCTATCGCAACCCGGAAGATCATCCGCGCCTCAGCGCAAGCGAGCGCGAGCATATTTTGGGCGGGCGCGCGGCCGAAGAGGCGGCATCCGATGCGGCGGCAGGGGATACGCCGCTTGGCTGGCGCGCACTGATCGTCCGCCGCGATTTCTGGAGCATCGCCATTCCGCGCTTCCTCGCGGAACCGGCATGGCAGACATTCAGCTTCTTCATTCCCCTTTATCTGGTCGAAGCGCGCGGCATGGACCTCAAGGGGATTGCCGCTTTCGCATGGCTGCCCTTTCTCGCCGCCGATGCCGGGTCGATCATCGGCGGCTATTATGCGCCCTGGCTCATGCGGCGGTTCAACGTGTCGCTGCTGACGTCGCGCAAGATCGTGATGACCACCGGCGCACTTTGCATGATCGGGCCGGGCTGTATTGGCCTGGCGGGCAGTCCCGGCATGGCGATCGCGCTTTTCTGCGTCGGCGGTTTCGCGCATCAGATGCTATCGGGTGCGCTGCTCACGCTGTCGGCCGATCTGTTCGACCGCCGTGTCGTCGCCACGGCGACCGGCATGGCGGGCTCTGCGGCCTGGATCGGCGGCTTGAGCTTCTCGCTCATCATCGGCGCCTTGGCCGACACGATCGGCTATGATCCGCTGTTCGTTTGCCTCGCTCTGTTCGATATTGCGGGAGCCGCCATCCTGTGGACCCTGCTCCGTAAAAAGCCCTCTGCCATTCCTCTCCCGGCCTGACATCCAGGCGACGAAAGCACAGAAAAGGGCGCTGGAATAAGCCAATTCCAGCGCCCTTTTTCTTATGCGATCATATTCCGACGATATTGACCGGCCTTACCAGTTCCACATGGTTCCATCGGTCAGGCGCGCCACTGGAAGATAGGCGGGCTTATAGGGATATTTCGCTGCCAGCTTTTCGTCGATATCGACGCCATGGCCCGGCGTTTCGCCAACGAACATTTCGCCCGCTTCGAACCGGTAGTCATGCGGGAATACCGCGTCGGTTTCGGGCGTATGGCGCATATATTCCTGAATGCCGAAATTGGGCACCCATGTGTCGAAATGCAGCGCCGTGCCCATCGTCACCGGTGACAGGTCGGTCGCGCCATGGCTTCCGGTCCGCACCTGGTACAGGGCAGCAAGGTCGGCGATCCGGCGCAGATGCGTGACGCCGCCTGCGCCGACCACCGTGCAGCGGATATAATCGATCAGTTGGTTCTGGATCAGATCCTTGCAATCCCAGATCGTGTTGAAAATCTCGCCGACGGCCAGCGGCGTCACCGTATGCTGGCGCACCAGCTTGAATGCTTCCTGATTTTCCGCCGGCGTGCAATCTTCCAGCCAGAACAGCTGATAGGGCTCCAGCATCTTGCCCAGATTGGCGGCTTCCTGCGGCGTATAGCGATGATGCCCATCATGCAGCAGATGATGATCGAAGCCATAAGTGGCGCGCAATTTGTCGAACAGCTTTGGCACATGATTGAGCGCCTTGCGGGTATCCCATCCCGTGACCGACGGCAGCGCGGCATCGGCCGGTTCATAGAATAGCTTGTCGCGGCCGACGCCATAAGCATCCTTGATGCCCGGCACGCCCGTCTGCGCGCGGATCGCCTTATAGCCCATGTCGATATAGTGGCCGACCGCATCGACCGTTTCTTCAATGTCGCTGCCATTGGCATGACCATAGACCATGATGCCGTCCCGGCTCTTGCCGCCTAGCAAATCATAGAGCGGCATGCCGGCCATCTTGCCTTTGATATCCCACAGCGCGGTATCGACCGCGCTCACGGCGCGCATCGTCACCGGCCCGCGCCGCCAATAGGCACCGCGATAGAGATACTGCCAGATATCCTCGATTCGGCGGGGGTCCATGCCGATCAGGCAGGGAATGACATGGTCCTGCAGATAGGAGACGACCGCCAGTTCGCGCCCATTGAGAGTCGCATCGCCAATGCCATAGACACCCTGGTCGGTTTCGATCTTGAGCGTCACGAAATTACGCCCCGGACAGGTGACGATGACGCGCGCTGATTGAATTTTCATGAGATACTCCCCTCACCAGTGGCCATAGTTGGCAATTACCGTTAGTGTCACTCTTGCCGATTTCAACAAAGTTGGTAAGGCCTATTTTCAGGCGAGGGTAGAAAAATGATTGAGACAGGCAAAAGCGCCGGTGGATCGGTCCCGATGGACGGTACCGAGCGGCTATATCAGAAGCTGGCACGCCGATTGTTCGAGGATCTGGCGACCGGCCGCTATGCGATTGGCGACCGCCTGCCGGCCGAGCGCGAGCTGTCGGTCATGCACGGCGTCAGCCGTCCGGCCGTGCGCGAGGCGATGATCGCGCTGGAAGTCCAGGGGTTGATCGAAGTGCGGATCGGGTCCGGTGCCTATGTCCGCGCGCTGCCGGGTGATCAGGACCGGCCGGGCTTTACCGTCACCGCCTTCGAATTGATGGAGGCGCGCTTGCTAGTTGAAGGCGAAGCGGCGGCGCTGGCCGCAGTCAACATCCGCGACGACGAACTCGAAGAACTCGACCGGCTAGTCCTGAAAATGTCGGAGGAAAATCTCCTCCCCGGCGTCAGCACTGAAGCCGATCGCGCCTTCCACCTGCTCATCGCTTCGGCCACGCGCAACGCGGTGATCCACAACCAAGTGGAGGAAATGTGGCGCTTGCGCTCGACCTCGCCCGACTGCGCGCTGCTGCTCGAAAAGGCGCGCACCGCCAATATCCAGCCCGTGGTGGCGGAACATAGCGTCGTGCGCGATGCTCTCCATGCCCGCGATCCCGCCGCCGCCAGGGCCGCGATGCGCGCGCATCTCGGCTCGGTCATCGATCATCTGCTGTTCACGATCGAGGAAGATGCGATCGAGGACGCCCGCCGCACCATCGCTTCCACCCGTGCGCGCTATGCCCGCGCCGCAACTCTATAGGTTTCGTTCATGCGTCCGCTGATCCTGCATCCTGACCGTCTGTTCCCGACCGACCCGTCCGTCCGGCCGATTGCGCGCCGCCTCTATGAAGCCGTCGCGGGCCTGCCGATCATCAGCCCGCATGGCCATACCGACCCGCGCTGGTTCGCGCAGGATCAGCCCTTCGGCAATGCCAGCGAATTGCTGCTGACGCCCGACCATTATGTCTTTCGGATGCTCTACAGCCAAGGCATATCGCTCGACATGATCGGGCTGGTGCCCAAAGGCGGCGAGGGCACCTCTGTCGATCCGCGCGCGGCATGGCGCAAATTGGCGGAAAATTACACGCTGTTCCGGGGCACGCCCTCGCGCATGTGGCTCGACTGGGTTTTCGCCGAAGCCTTCGGCCTGACCGTCCAGCTCGAAGCGTCCAGCGCCGACCTTTATTATGACACCATTACGCAGGCGCTGGCGACCGAGGCCTTCCGCCCGCGCGCGCTTTATGACCGCTTCAATATCGAAGTGATCACGACCACGGAATCGCCGCTCGACGATCTCGCCCATCATGCCGCGATCCTTGCCGAAAATGATCGCGCCGATGGCTGGAAGGGCAGGGTGCTGACCGCCTACCGCCCCGATCCCGTCATCGACCCGCAGTTTGACGGCTTTCGCGACAATCTGCGCAAACTGTCCGACCTGACCGGGGAAGATGCGTTCGACTATAAGGGCTATCTCGCCGCCCACCGCCAGCGCCGCGCCTTTTTCGCCAGCATGGGCGCGACGTCGGCCGATCACGGCCATCCAACCGCCGCGACCGCCGATCTGTCGGATGCTGAGGCGCAAGCGCTGTTCGCCCGCGTGACTGCCGATAGCGTGTCCGATGCCGACGCCGAACTGTTCCGCGCCCATATGCTGACCGTCATGGCCGGGATGAGCGTCGAGGATGGCATGGTCATGCAGATCCATCCCGGTGCCTATCGCAACCATAATGCGTCGCTCTTCGCGCGCTTCGGCCGCGACAAGGGGGCCGATATTCCGATGGCGACCGAATATGTTCACGCGCTGCGCCCGTTGCTCAGCCGCTATGGCAATGAAGCCAACCTCACCATCATCCTCTTCACGCTTGATGAAACAAGCTATGCACGCGAATTGGCACCGCTCGCGGGCCATTATCCCGCGCTCAAGCTCGGCCCGGCCTGGTGGTTCCATGACAGCCCCGAAGGCATGCGCCGGTTCCGCAACCAGATGACCGAGACCGCCGGCTTCTACAATACGGTCGGCTTCAACGACGATACCCGCGCCTTCCTGTCGATCCCGGCGCGCCACGATGTCGCGCGGCGGATCGACTGCGGTTTCCTCGCCCAATGGGTGGCGGAACATCGCATGGAGGAATGGGAGGCTGCCGAACTGGCGGTCGACCTCTCCTACACGCTGGCCAAGAAGGCGTATAAACTGTGAGACTATCGCAAGAGACCATCGCCGCGCTGAACGCCGACGTCGAACGGCTGGGCTATGACCGCGCGGCCCAGGCCTGCGGCATCGTCCATTTCGGCATCGGCGCTTTTCACCGCGCGCATCAGGCGGTCTATACCGACGATGCCATGGCGGCGGGCGACCGCGATTGGGGCATCATTGGCGTATCGCTGCGATCGGGCGATGTCGCGGATCAGATGGAGCCGCAAGACGGCCTGTTCACCGTATCGGAACGCGGCAGCGGCAGCCCGCATACCCGCCTGATCGGCACAGTGCAGCGCGTGATCGTCGCGCCGCGCGATCCCGCCGCCGTCGTCGCGGCGCTGGCCAGCAGCAGCACGCACATCGTCAGCTTCACCGTGACGGAAAAGGGCTATTGCCGCACACCGGCTGGCCAGCTTGATCTGGCCAAGCTCGAACCGGAACTGGTCAAGGGCGCAACCCCCAGCAGCATCTACGGCTTCCTCGCCGCCGGGCTGGCGCGTCGACGCGCGGCCGGCATCGCGGGCTTGACGCTGGTCAGCTGCGATAATCTCGCGGAAAATGGCGCGGTCCTGTCGGGCCTGCTCAACGCCTATCTCGATCGCGTCGATCCCGGCCTCGCCGCCTGGTTCCGCCGCGAATGCGCGTGCCCCTCCACCATGGTCGATCGCATCGTGCCCGCCGTCACCGATGCCGACCGCCAGCAGATCGCCGACACCATCGGCATGGAGGACGCCGCCGCCGTCATCACCGAACCCTTCCGCCAATGGGTGATCGAGGATCGCTTCGCCGGACCGCGCCCCCGTTGGGAAGTCGGCGGCGCGCAACTGGTATCCGATGTGCGTCAGCATGAAGCCGCCAAGCTGCGGATGCTCAATGGCGCCCACTCCGCGCTCGCCTATCTCGGTCTCGCGCAGGGCCATGACTTCGTGCATCAGGCGATCGCCGATCCCACCCTGCGCCCCTTGATCGAACGGCTCATGCGCGACGAAGCGGGCCTCAGCCTCGGCGGCGATCCCGGCCTCGACATCGACGCCTATGCCGCGCAATTGCTCGCGCGTTTCGCCAATCCCGCATTGCCGCACCGCCTCGCCCAGATCGCGATCGACGGGTCGCAGAAAATCCCGCAACGCTGGCTGGAACCACTCGCGATCAACCTGGCCGCAGGCCGCGCCTGCCCGGCAACATTGAAAGCCCTGGCCGCCTGGATGCTCCACGTCCGCGGCGACGCGCGGCCGGTGGATGATCCTATGGCCGCGCAGCTTGCCGCCCTATGGCAATCGGCGGGAACCGACGGCATCGTGACCGCCTTGTTCGGCGAACAGGGACTGTTCGCCGATCGCTGGACCGTCACCGACCAGAGCCACGCTCTGCTCCAGGCCGAAGTGGATCAGAGGACGGCTGCCTGATCGGCCGCTATTTCAATCGCATAATGGATGGGCTTGAAGCTGCCGCCATTGGAATCGGGCGCGGAACAGGCGGTGAGGCCAATGATCAGGTCCATCTCCGCCCGGAACCGGATATGGTCACCCGCCTTGCTGACGGGCGGCAGCACGCGCAGCTTGCCGTCCGGCGCAACCGGCACGTTCATGAAGCAATTAAACGCCACCGGAATCGCATCCGGCTCGATCCCATAGGGAGCCAGCGCCTCGGCCAGATTGCCGAAACAGCCGCGGTGCGGTTCCAGGTCGGGATAGAAATGGTGGAACGTGTCGATCGAACAGGGCGTCAGCAGAAAATCATGACGGCCCACCGTATCCGCGATGATAGTCAGCATCACCTGCGACCGATTGGAGTAGAGCGCATGCCCGGTGGTCAGGCTGATCGTCTCGGCATAATCCAGCGTCCGTCCGGACGAGATGACCTCCCGCACATCGGCTGCATTATAGGCCAACAGGTCAGCCACCTGCTCGCCCTTGGGGTCAGTCACCGTCAGCACGGCCCCACGCGGTAAACGGAACGCCGCACCGCTCCGCTCAGCGATCACATGCACGCCATCGGTCATGCTTTCTCTCCATGATATTCAAACGGCGCGACCCATTGGTCACCCACCGCGCGCCCGGAATATTGCCGCGCCTCGCTATTTTCGCCGTGCCGCTCCAGCATGGGGTTGCGCGACCCGGCCAGCGCTTCGTCGCGCACCAATATCTTCTCGCGCATCGTCTCATATTTCCCTTCGGCGCGTAGTTGCTCGAACTGATCATGCAGGTTGAAGATCAAGGTGGGGTATTTGAACCGGCGCGCTGGCCTGCTGGCGCGCGGATGCAAGCCGACGATGAAATAGGCTTCGCCCCCGAAACTCAGCGAAAAATGCGGATTGGTCGGATCGGCGCTGACCCGCTTGTCATAATCCTGACCCCGCCACGCATCCTTGTCGCTCAGCGATTGCACCCGGTCCCACAAGGCATGCTCGAACGCTTCTTCCGACAGATCGTCCGGCCCTTCGAACACCGCCGCAAAGCTGCGGAACAGCCCCGGCTGGTCCTTATACGCGCTGGTAAAGCCCAGCAACGCATCATGCACGCGCAGGTCATCCCATGCGCTGTCGATGCGATTGCACGCCAGCGTCACCAAATTGCCCCGCGCCAGCGCAGCCTTCGCGCCGACGCAGGGGAAGGCGGGCGCCACGATATGGTCCTGCAACTCGGCTTCGAGTTGGACTTGGGACTTATGGGTCCAGGGAAACATGCTGCATTCCGTTTCATTGTCTGCGTCGGGCGGAGCAGGCGCTCCCGACTGGGGCGACCCGCTTTCAACCGCTCGACTGTCCGTTTGTTTCGGCTGCGATAACGTCTCGACCCCAAAATTGGTCGCACCCGTCGCACGGGAATCGGACTGATACAGATTAGTGCGCCCCGCCTGGCGTCGCGTCTGGGTCTGGGCTGGGCTCATCGGGATCGCGCCCGCGGCTCCGGTCGAGCAGCCGCATCGCCGGTGTCACGGTCAGCCCATGCAGCAGGATCGACAGCACAGCGACCAGCCCGACGATCGCCCACAGCCGCTCGCCCGTCTCCAGCGGCATATGATTGAGCCCATAGGCCAGATAATAGAATGACCCGACGCCACGAATGCCGAAAAAGGCCAAAGTCAGCTTCTCCGGCCATGCCGCGCGGAACCCGATCATCGCCAGTAGACCCGCCAGCGGCCGAACGATCAGGATGATGGCAAAGGCCGCCGCCACATCCGTCCACCGCAATGCGCTCAGCAACCCGTTGGCGAGCGCGCCGCCCAGCAGGATCAACACCACCATCATCGCCAACCGTTCGATCTGCTCGGTGATATTATGCATGGCATGGTTGAAATCATGGTCATGCTGCGACCGCCGCAGCGTCAACGCCGTGACGAAGACAGCCAGGAAGCCATAGACGTTGATGATTTCGGTCAACCCATAGGAGACGAAAGTGGCGGCAATGGCGATCAGGCCATCGCCCGTCTTCGATAATTTCGTTTCCGCCGGAACATGGTAGGTCAGCCAGCCGAAGACCTTGCCGATCACCCAGCCGCCCGCGACACCGCCGCCAATCTCCCATAACACACTTTCCAGCACCCATTTCTGCACCCATGGCTCACCGACCGAAGCCGCGAGTCCCAGCGCCAGCGCCAGATTGACGAAGGGAAAGGCCAGCCCGTCATTCAGCCCGGCTTCGGACGTCAGGCCGAATCGCACCTCATCTTCCTCGCCCGTCTTGGGCGGCCCCACCTGCACATCGGCTGCCAGCACGGGATCGGTCGGCGCCAGGCTCGCGCCCAGCAGCAGCGCCGCCACCCAGGGCAGCCCCAGTCCCCACCCGCCGATCGCGGTGATCGCCACGATGCTGATCGGCATGGTGACGATCAGCAATCGCCAGGTGACGCCCCAGCGCGGCCAACTGAACGACCGATCCAGCTTCAATCCCGCGCCCATCAGTGCGATGATGACGACGAACTCCGTAAACCGTTCGGTGATGTCGGGATAATCCAGCGGCATCGGCCGCAGCGTAACGGCGGGAATGGAGAAAACGGCCGCACCGATCCCAATGCAGATGATCGGCAATGACAGCGGCAGTTTCTTCAACGCCAGCGGCAGCCAGGCGACCAGGGCAATCAACACCCCCGCGCCAGTTAGCCAGAGGATATAGGGTTCGGGCGCGGAGAAATGGAGCATCGTTGCGTAACGGTCGGCGCGCCGAAGCGTTGCCTTTTCTGCTTAAATGGAACGACAGGCTTGGCGACTTGTTGGTTCGGGGACAAGCGCTTGGCGACCTGCAAGGAGCAGAATATGATATTTGATAGCTGGGCCGAATTGCTGCGCGTCGTGGCGCTTGGCGCGGCTGCCTATCTGGCGCTGGTCACGACTTTGCGTATCAGCGGCAAACGCACGCTGGCAAAGATGAATGCTTTCGATCTGGTCGTCACGGTTGCGCTAGGATCGACATTGGCGACGATCCTGCTGTCCAAGGATGTTGCCTTGGTCGAAGGCGTCGTCGCCTTCCTCCTCCTGGTGGGCCTGCAATATCTGATCGCCGCCTTGTCCGTGCGCTTTCCTTGGATCGAAAATCTCGCCAAATCCGAGCCAAGAGCCCTGCTGTACAATGGCGTGCCCGATGAGGCCGCCCTGCGGCAGGAGCGGGTGACGCAGGACGAATTGCTCTCGGCCGTCCGGGCGGCTGGCTTTGGTGGCCTTGATCTGGTGGCTGCCGTCGTTCTGGAAACCGACGGCAACTTCAGTGTCGTGTCCAGGGACAAGGTCGGTTCGCGATCGGCTATTCCGATGGTCAAGGGCGTTGCCACATGAGCGCGTCTGATCGTGGCGATCTGGCGCAGGATCGCACCGACTTCGCCGAAGACCGCACGCTGCTGGCGCATGAACGCAGCTTCGCCAGTTGGATCCGTACCGGCATGGCATCGGTGGGTATTGCGCTTGGCTTTCACGCGCTGTTCGACGCGGTCGATCCGGCCTGGGTGTCGAAGAGTATCGCATCGACGTTTCTGCTGATCGCGATTTTCATATTCATATCCGCCGAACGCCGCGCCTGTCGCATCAGGGGCCGACTGGATGCGCACAGCGTCGCCGCGCTGCGGCCAGTGCGCATCCGGCTGATGGCGTGGAGCCTGATTGCGGCGACGCTCGGATTGCTGGCAGCGATATGGGCGCTTGTCCGCGCCTGACCCTTATCCCTTTTTGCTGCCCACGCCTTTCATATAGCGTTCCATGCCCTCCAGATAGGCGGGGTTGAGCATCAGGGCGCTGTTCGCCATGCGCTCGACATGTCGCCCCATGGAGGGGCCGACCTCGGCCGCCAGTTCGATCGCGATCTTGGCTGCGCCCATCTGCTCGGCATTCTGCTTGGTCAGGTGGCGGCAGAAATTCAGCGCCGCTTCGTCAAACCCTTTGTCGGGCAACACGTCATGCACCAGCCCCATGACGAGGGCGCGGTCGGCATCCGCCTTCTGGTTGCCCATGATCAGCCAGCGCGCCCAGTGCGGCCCGCAGATGCGCGTCAGGCGGCTGACGCCATTGGAAGCGGGCAATACCCCGAACAAGCCTTCGGGAAAGGAAAAAGCAGCGGATTTCGCCGCCAGCCGGAAATCGCACGACAGCGCCATTTCCAGCCCGCCACCGACGCAGGTCGCATGAATGGCGCTGACGATCGGCTTTTCGATATGCTCCATCTCGTCATAGATGCGCTGCATCCCGTTGAGGTTGAGCCGATGATTTTCGCGGATGCCCGACGGCGTGCGCGGATAGTCCGGGTTGCCGCCGCTTTTCAAATCCGCGCCCGAACAGAAATAGCGCCCGGTCGCCCGGATCAGCATCACCCGCAATTCCGGCGTATCGCGAAAGCGCAACAGCGCCTGCTCGAACAGCGCCATCGTCTGCGCCGACAGGGCGTTGAGCTTATCCGGCCGGTTCAAAGTTACAATCAGGATGCCGTCTTGGTCCTGCGTCAGCAGATGCGGGGCGTCGCTCATATCGTCATCCTTCACGCGCGGGTACGCGGCAGGCCCAGCGCGCGCTCGGCGATCATGGAACGATGGACCTCGCTTGTCCCACCATAAATGGTCGCGCCCTGCGCGTGGCGGTAGAACATGTTGATCTCCGCCGCCGCCCCCTTGCGCTTGGACAGGGACAAGGGCGCAGTCAGGTCCAGCAAGTCGCGTGCATCGCTCTGGAACTTCTCGGAACTGAACATCTTGGCCATCGGTCCATAGGCCAGGTTCGGCTTCTTCTCCATGCTTGCCCAATTGGCGCGGAATGCGATCAGTTCGGACGCCCACAGATTGGCCGCGGTGCGCGCCAGCCGCGCCTGCGCCCCGGCGTCGGCGATCAACGGCTGGCCATCGTGCTGTATCTCCCGGCACAGCGTTTCGGCCGCATGCAGCATCGCGCGCTGATATTTGGCGAAACCGCCACCATGCTCCAGTTCCAGGCTTGCGCTCATCGTCCGCACCCCGCCGTCGACCGCGCCCAGCCGCCAGCTATCGGGTATCTTCACTCCGTCATAGAAGGTGATGTTGGTCCGCTCGTCCTGAAAAGTATGGACCGGCTGGATCGTCACGCCCTCGGCCTTCAGCGGCACGATGAACATGGTCAGCCCCTTATGCTTGGCTACGTCCGGGTTGGTCCGGCACAGCATCAGCACATAGGTCGACAGGTTCGCCCCGCTGGTGAACATCTTGGTCCCATCGATCCGCCAGCTACCATCGGCTTCCTGCGTCGCGCGGCATTGCGCGGCGAACACGTCGGACCCAGCGCCCGGCTCGGAATAGCCCAGCGAGCAGATGACTTCGCCGCGCATGATTTCGGGCAGGATCGCCGCCTTCAATTCCTCGCTGCCAAAGCGATGGACGATCAGCGCGACCATCTGCGTAACATTCGCAGCCGGATTATTATAACCCTCCGCCTCGAACGCATCCATCGCGGCGGTCTTTTCATAGGCGGAAAGCCCGCGCCCGCCAACATCCTGCGGCAAGCCGACATAGAGCAGATTCTGCGCCGCCAATTTGCGGTTGAGGTCCGGGTTATAGCCCTCCCAGCTATAATGAAATGCCTCGCGCATTTCCGGCGTCACATGGGCGGCGAAGAAATCCTCTATCTCCTGGGTGATGGCGCGCGCGTCGTCGCCCAGATCGAAATTGACCGGCATGTCGCCCGCATCAGGCAAGGCCGCCTGCTCGCCCGCATAGAGCCGTCGCCCGGCCTCGCCGATCAACCGTTGCGGATCGCCCAGCAGCAAAGGCCAGGCCTTGGCGCGCAGGTTGAACAGGAAAATATCATATTCGGTGGTCAGGCCATAACCGCCAAATGTGTGCAGCGCCTGTGCCACCGCCCGGCCCGCCGCATCGCTGTTCCACCAGGCGGCAATGCTGATCGCCGCGCCAGCCTCCGGCGCGCCATCGGCAATGTCGCGGATCGCCTTCCACACCAGGAACTTGCCGCCGTCGACATCGCACAGCAAATCGGCGAGGGGGTGGGAAATCCCCTGAAATTGGCCGATATACTGATCGAACTGCTTGCGCTCGCACGCATAGGCCGCCGCCAGCTTCAACGCCTCGCGCCCGATCCCGGCTAGGCCAGCCGCGATCAGCAGTTTCCATTCCTCGATACCGCTGGCGAAGGTCGCAACGGCGTCCGCGCCGGACGCCAGCACGACCTGCGGCAAGGCGCCAAGGTCGATTTGTGCCATCGGCGTATCGGCCAAATTCTCCTCCGCCACGCGCGCGCCGTCCGGCACGTCGATCAGAAGGATGTCGTCACCCCGCCGCGCCACGACAGCCTGCACCACCTGACCTCCGCCGATCCACTGCACCGGCTGCGTAGCGATATCATGGAAGGCGATGCTCGCGACCGCTTCGCCCGCCATGACCCGGCCGAGCAGGTCGGTCGCCGCGTCGCCGCCCAGCAAAGCCAGCATCCGCGCCACCACCAGTGTTTCGGCCAGCGGCCCCGACACCAACGTCCGGCCCGCTTCCTCCATCAAAAGGACGGCATCGAACAGGCCAAGCCCCAGGCCGCCTGCTTCCTCCGGCACGCGGATCGACAAGGCACCCAATTCCGCCAAACCCGTCCACAGCGCCGGATCGAAACCCGAAGGTGCCGCCGAGCGCACCCGCGCGATGCTGCTATGTTCGTCCAGAAAGCGCACGAACATGTCGCGCATCATTTCCTGGTCATCGGTCAGGTCGAAATTCATGGGACTATGCCTCTACTCTCAATCCTCCCCCGTAAGGGGAGGGGAACATGGTGGGCGTGTCTGCCCCCTAACCCTGCGCAGGCGCGGATCGGCGCATCATGACGCTCAGGTCCACCTGTCCGGTGGCGACTCCGCCCATGAAGCCGCCATCGACGGGGAAAACGACGCCATTGACGATGCTCGCCAGATCGCTGTTGATCAGCACCAACCCCGCCGCTTGCTCTTCCGGCGTCGAATAACGCCCCATCGGCTCGGCGGCGGCCGCGACCACATCCTTGCCCGACGTCGCCTCGAACGCCGCCATCATCGGGGTCTGGGTGGGGGAGGGCAGGGTGCAGTTGATGCGGATGCCCTTTTTGATCAAATGCGCGCCCATAAACTGGGTCCACACGATCACATTCTCCTTGGAGAAGCTGTAGCCCTCCTTGACCGTGTCCATATTGGCATCGCACCAGGCGATCGCACTGTCGAACCCCTTGGTGGTGACGAATTCCATATTGGTCGGAATGCGGCGGCTCCACCCCATCCCGCCAGTGGACGCGATGCTGACGATCGCGCCACCCGGTCCCATCAGCGGCAAGACCTGCTCGGTCAAATGACGCAGGCCGATGAAGTTCACCTTCATCACGTCCATCGCCGGAAAGGATTGCGGCAGTCCCGCACAGTTGAACAGCGCGTCCACCTTGCCGCCAATGCCTGCCACCGCCGCGTCGATCGACGCCGGGTCGCGCAGGTCGACATTGTGGAAGGACGCCAGCGGCAGCGCGCTGTCCTTATAGTCCAGCCCATGCACCTCCGCGCCCAGGCTCAGCAACAGTTTCGCGGTCGCCTCCCCCATGCCCGAAAAGCAGCCGGTCACGATCACGCGTTTGCCCTTATAGCCCAACAGGTCGCTCATCATACTCTCCGATTATATAGGAATGTCAGGCCTTGGCCGCCGGGGGCCAGCTGATGCGGCCATCATCTTCTTCAACGAAGATGATGCGTTCGGGGCAGGCGCGCGCGCCATTTCTGGCGGCCTTTTCCATGCCTTCGGGGACGGTAAAGCCCTCGGTTTGGATATAGCCGTCATCGTCCAGCGGATAGAGGGTTGCGGACACGGCGGCGCAGCGGGCATTGCCCACGCAACCGGCCTTTTCGATGCGGATTTTCATGCAGCCACTCCAGCGATACTTGTCTTCCTTAGAAAGGAGATTGGGGGACCGATCAACATGTCCACCCGCTCAATCGCTGGCACGATACGCCAGCCAGCCATAGCGCCCAGCAATCGTCGGAGCGGTATATGGGCGATGGTTGCGCCGGGCATTTGCCTTTGTGGCCCATGCGCGCGAAACCGGGATAAACGATAAACAGACTTGCCGGAGACTTGCATGGATCACGCCCTCAGCGCCGCCGCCCCCCAGCCCGCCCATGTGCCCGACGCACTGGTCTATGATTTCGACATCCATGCCGATCCCGGCTTGCTCGACGATCCGCATGTCCGCATCATGGACCTGCTGCGCAACGCGCCGCCGGTTTTCTGGACGCCGCGCAATGGCGGCGGCTGGGTCGCGCTGACCCATGCCGCTAATTATGAGGCCTCGCGGGATACAGAAGCCTTCTCCAGCGAATTCGTGCCGCAGGACAAGATGAAGGCGATGCTCGCCTCGCTGCCGCCCGGCGCGCCGCATATCCCCCAGCCGATCCCGATCACGCTCGATCCGCCCGAACACACCAAATATCGCCAGCCGCTGCAAAAAGTCTTTTCGCCCAAGACCATTTCGGCGCTGCGCGACAGCATCCGCGAACTGGCAGGCGACCTGATCGAGGCGATCAAGCCCGATGGCCGTTGCGAATTTATGAGCGCGGTCGCCGAACCGCTGCCGGTGCAGGTGTTCCTCAAGATGCTCGGCCTGCCGCTCGACCGTCTGCCCGAATATCGCGCCATCGTGAAGGAGCATATGGAGGCGATCGACAGCGACCGCGAAGGCTCGATGCGCCGCCTCCAGAAGATCGCTGCCGCCATGCGCGACACGGTACTCGACCGCCGCGACAATCCGCGCGACGACATCATCTCCATGCTCTGGAAGCTGGAGATTGATGGCCAGCCGACGACGCTCGCCGACATGGAAAATTACGGCGTGCTGCTGTTCATCGCGGGGCTCGACACGGTGATGAACGGCATGGGTCTCGCCATGCGTGGCCTGGCCATCGACCTGGAACTGCAACGCAAGCTGCGCGCCGAACCCAAGCTGATCGCCGAAGCTGCCGAAGAAATGCTGCGCCGCTACACCTTTACAGTGCCGATGCGGATCGTGAAGAAGGAAGCGGAACTGGCGGGCGCGAAGCTGATGCCGGGCGATTGGCTCAAACTGTTCCTGCCCGCCGCCGACCTCGACGCCAAGGAATTTCCGCAGCCCGACGTCTATGATCTCGACCGCGAAAACAATGTCCACATCGCCTTTGGCGTCGGCCCGCACCGTTGCCTCGGCTCGCATCTCGCGCGCGTCGAGCTGCAGGTTCTCTATGAAGAGATGCTGGCGCGCATGCCCGAATTCCGGCTCGATCCCGATCAGCCGCCGGTCTTCCATGGCGGTCATGTCATCGGCATCGAAAGCATGCACCTGGTCTGGGACGTCTGATCCATGGCGTGGCAACGTTCGCGCCCGCGTCTCGACCGGGACAACCGCGCCTTCTGGACCGGCGGGGCGGAGGGGAAGCTGCACATTACCCGATGCGGTGATTGCGGCGACTATACCCATCCGCCGCGCGAGCTGTGTCGCCATTGCCAGTCGGAAAATGTCGCTCCCCATGCGGTGGCGGGCACGGGCATCATCGACACCTATACCGTCAATCACCAGGCCTGGGCGAAGGATATGGACGTGCCCTTCGTCATCGCGCGGGTGAAGCTGGACGATGCGCCCGGCGTTTACCTGACTACCAATATCGTGGGCAGCCCGGTCGATACGGTCGATATCGATGACCGCGTGCAGGTTCTGTTCGAGGAACAGGACGGCATCTGGTTTCCCCTGTTCGAAAAGGTCGCCTGACCATGGCGCAACGCGAAGCCTATATCAGCGGCATCGGCATGTCGGAGGTCGGGGTGCGCCTGACCCGCTCGCCGCTGCTGCTCACGGTCGATGCCGTGCGCGAAGCCATCGCCGACGCAGGTCTGACGCTCGATCAGGTCGACGGCGTCGCCACCTATCCTGGCAAGATGCCGAGTTTCCTGGGCTTTTCCCCGGTCAGTTCGGACGATCTGATCGAAGTGCTGGGGCTGAAAACCCGCTGGCATATCGGCGCGGCGGAATCGACCGCGCAATTGGGGGCCATTATCGAAGCCGCCAACGCGGTCAAGGCAGGCCTCGCGCGTCACGTCCTCTGCTTCCGCACGGTTTACGAGGCCGCCGCGCTTGCCCGCCCGGAGGAATTTCCGCCGATGGAACGGCGCAAGGATGTGTCGGGCAATTCCCAATGGGTCTCGCCCTTCGGTGCCTTCTCTGCCGCCAACTGGACCGCGCAATTCGCGATGCGCCATATGAGACGCTATGGCCTCACCCGCGAGCAATTGGCGCAGGTGGCGCTGAACGACCATGCCAATGCCGCGCTCAACCCGCGCGCGCTGGTCAAAAAGCCGCTGACGATGGACGATTATATGTCCGCCCGGATGATCAGTTCGCCCTTCTGCCTCTATGACTGCGACCGTTTCACCGATGCTTCGACGGTGGTGATCGTCTCGGCGGGCGACGCGCTTGGCGAGGTGAAGGCGACACCCATCCGCATCGCCGCCAGCGCGGGTTCGGTCGAACGCTATAGCTGGGACCAGGCCGAATGGGCGGGCGCCTATGCCACCGGGCGCGACCTGTGGAAGAACACGGACTACACGGTGTACGATGTCGATACCGTCCAGCTCTATGACGGCTTCGCTTTCCAGCCCATCACATGGCTCGAAGGGCTGGGCTTTTGTCCCATCGGTGAAGGCGGTCAATTCCTCGAAGGTGGCACCCGCATCGCGCGCGATGGCGCGCTGCCGATGAATACCGGCGGCGGCCAGCTTGGCTGGGGCCGTCTCCATGGCTTCGGCTTCGCTTATGAAGCGGTCGTCCAATTGCGTGGGGAAGGCGGCGCACGCCAGATCGGCGGCGATCCCCGCGTCGCCATCGCCACGTCGGGCGGTGGTCCCATGGCGGCGGCGCTGCTGCTGGCCAAGGACTAGCCGTCATGGACAGTGCTACGCTCGACGCGCTGCCAGGCTTCCGGCGGCGCTTCCGCGTCACGCCCTCTAAGGGTCAGGTCATCGCCGCAGTCGAGGATGACTATCATTGCATGGCCGTCACCCTGCGCCATGACGGCACGCACGTCACTGGCGTCGACTCCCTCATGGAGCGCGTCCCCTGGACCACTTGTCCCGGCGCGCGTGCGGTATTGGCCGCGACCTTCACCGGTGTCGCGCTGGCGGATGTCGCGGCGCGGGGAGAAAAGAAGGCCAATTGCACCCATTTGCACGATCTGGCCGTACTGGCCGCCGCTCATGCGGCGGACGATGAACCGATCCTCTATGACATCGTCGCCTGCGACCCCGTCGATGGCTTGGCGGTCGCAGAGATCCGGCGCGACGGCGCGCTACTGCTCAGGCTAACGCACCACCAGCATATCATGGAAGCCCCGGCCGCCATCGCGGGCCTTTCCCTCCTGAAATTGCGCCCCTGGATCGACAGCCTCGAAGACCCGCAGCGCGAAGCCGCCCGCCTGCTGCAATGGGGCGCGATCCTCGCCAATGGCCGCCTGATTCCGATGGAGCGGCAATCCACCGCGACGAAGGTGCCGCCTAATTGTTTCACCTTCCAGCCGGACAATGCCGTCCACGCGCGGCGGGTCGGCCAGGTCATCGATTTCAGCGGTGCGTCGCTGACCCCTCTCGACCATTTCGATGGTCACGCCTTCCACCCGCGATAGACAAAAAAAGGGGCGCGCCGGAGAGGGAAGGCGCGCCCCATATCGTCCCTTCGCTATCAGAAGGGCAGGTTGTAGAGGCCTGTCGCGTTGGTCTGCAGAACCTTTTTCTTCACCTCGAAATCATAGCCGCCCAGCACGTCGATGACATGCGCCTGCACGCCGGGATAGAGCGAGGTGGGATGCGGGAAATCGGTTTCGAACATCACCTTGTCGATGCCGATGGTTTCCAGCAGCAGCTTGGGACCGACCTTCTCGAACCAGAAAGTGACCCAGAAATGGTCGCGGAAATATTCCCACGGCCGCTTGTGCAGCATATTGGCCTTGCTCGGCAGCATCTCGTTGAACTGATGCTCCAGCGCCTCGATCGCGAAGGGCAGCCAGCCCATGCCGCTTTCGATAAGGCCGATCTTCAGCTTGGGATGACGATCGAGACGGCCCGACACCATCCAGTTGCCCAGCGTCGCGGCATTGCCGATCGAGAACATCGTCGCCACCACCGACAGCGTCTGCTCGAAGCCGAACCCGTCCCAGGTCAGCGTATTGGGGTCGACCGCACTGTTGAGGTGGAAGTTGAGCGGCATACCGGTCGCTTCGCACATCTCCAGGAACGGCGTCCAATAGTCGTGCATGAAGCTCGGCACGCCGACACGTTCGGGCGTATCGGGCAGGACAAAGCCCTTGATACCCATGTCGAAGCAACGCCGTGCCTCGGTCTCCAACGCCTTCTGGTCCCAGAAGGGCAGGTGGCCCATGTTGAAGATGCGGTTGCCCGACACATGCTGATATTCGGCCGATGCATCATTATACATTTGCACGATGGCGAGCGCGAGGTCGGGGTCACCCAGCGACATCAGCGACCCGGCCTGGGTCACGCCCGAATTCTGGAAGCCGATCTGGGCATAGACGCCCATATCGTCCATCGCCTGCAACCGTTCCTTGATCAGGTGGCCGCCCGGATGCGCCTGTTCCAGTTTGGGGAAGGCGAGCCGCCCCAACAGCTTGTTATTGTCGGCACGAATGACGTTGCCGCCCATCGACCCGAAATTGCGGTCACCGACATACCAGCGTTCGACGCCATCGGCGTCCTGCTTCACATAGGGCACCTTGCCCTTATATTTGGCCGGTGCGCGCGATGTGAACAGGTCGGGCGCTTCGGTGATATGAGTGTCGGTATCGACGATCTTGATCCCCGCCAGCGAGGGGTCCAGGCCGCCCGATTGCGTGGCATAATCCACCTCGCGGATCACACCGCCCTCGGTATAGCCTTCGGCCGACCAATATTTCTTGGCGGCCTGCGCCATTTCGCTGTCGGTCTTGTCCTTCACATCAGCCATGCTTCATCTCCATCGGCTGGCGGCTGCCGTCGAACAGCGGGGAAACGGGCGCGGGCGCCGGTTCTTCCACGCAGCGACGCACCGCTTCATTGAGTGTTCGCAGCAGGCTGTCGGCATCGATCTGGTCCGATGGCTCGTAGACGAAACCAATGGCCAGCGGCTGGCTTTCGGGCATGTTGGGCAGCAGTACGGCCGTTACATCCGCGATCGACCCGAAGCCGACCTTGCCGCTGGCAAAGCCCTGCTCCCGGCATGACAGCACCTGTGCGCTCATGTCAGCGGGTATGAATTTGCGATCGGGCGTGGCTTCCGCATTCAGGCGGCGGATCATGCCATCACGCCGGGGCTGCGGAACGGTCGAGAGCATCAGCCATCCCGCCGCGCTGTCGGACAGATGATCCTGCTGGCCGCCGCAGAAACCAGCGGCGCCGGCGGTGCGGAAGGTGCGCGTGCCGGCCCGCCAGTTGAACACCTGGACCTTCAGGCCCACCATGCCGAACACCGCAACACCCAGGCCCGTCTGCGCCGACAGGCGATCGATCAGGCCGGTCAGCACACCGTCGCGCACCAGCTTGGGCTGCACGGCGGCCCCCAGCATCGCGGCGCGGGGCGTGGGCGAATAGGAGCGTGAGCAGGGATCTTTGTGCAGCAGGCCCAGATCGACCAGGCTCGACAGCAATTCCGACGTGCTGGACTGAGGCCGGTCGAAACGACGGACAATGTCCATTACCGTAGCCTGCGGATGATCCTCATCGAAGAATTCCAGCACTTCGATGACGCGCTTGGCGATCTTTGCCTTGTTGGACTCTATTTGAGCCATGGTCCTCTCCTTCGGTTTATGAACACAGTTGTTCACTACCGGGGCAGGCCTGTCAATTAAAAATGAGATACTCTCGTTTATAGTGTCCGATGGGGCAGGTGGGAGCAGCCAGAAACCTGGCCAGCCATTTGAATTATCGTCATAAAAATGGACGATCCGTACAGATTTCCAGAGCAATGAAGCTGTCGGACAGCGTTCGATTCCGAAAAAAAGCGCGGCAACCCCGGCGCAAAAAAGGCGTGACCCTTGTCCGATTCGCTGTCCGCTTGTCGCGCGTCAGCGGGCAAACAGCGTCTTGATTTCCCGCCGCAGCAGCTTGCCCATCTCATTATAGGGCAGGGCATCGGTGAACAGCACCCGCTCCGGCACCCGCGATGATCGCAGCCGCGCCCGCACCATCTGCTTCAGCTCGTCCTCGTCCGGCGCGCTATGGCCTGCGCGCGGTACCACGATCAGGCCCACCGCTTCGCCCCATTCGTGCGAAGGGATGGCGACCGCCGCCGCCTCGGCCACGGCGGGATGGGTCATCACCACATCCTCAATCTCGCCGGGCGAGATATTCTCGCCGCCGCGCACGATCACATCGTCCGCGCGCCCCGACAGGAACAGATAGCCGTCCGCATCGATATAGCCCGCGTCGCGAGTCGGAAACCAACCATCGGCGTCAAGCGCGCTGCGCTCGCGATATTCACCCGAAACCTGTTCGCCGCGCACATAGATTTCGCCCGGCACGCCCGGCGGCAGCACTTGGCCATCCTCGTCGCGTATCTCGATTTCGACGGTCGGCAGCGGCCGCCCCACCGATCCCAACCGCGCCCGCACCACCGGATCGTCCGACCCATGGGCCGCGCGATGTTCATCCGGTCCCAGCAGCGCGACGGTCGAACTCGTCTCGGTCAGGCCATAGGCGTTGGTAAAGCCGGTCGTGGGAAACAGGTCGAGCGCCTGGTGGATCAGTTCGGTCGGCATCTTGCCACCGCCATAGGCGATCGCCCGCAGCGCGGACAGGTCCGGCTGAGCCGCACCCTTGGCTACCATCTGGCCCATTGCCTCGATGATCCGCGCCAACATGGTCGGCACGACGAACGCATTGCTCGCCCGCTCGGTCGCCGCCAGGTTCAGCCAGGCGTCGGGTGCGAACGCGGGCAGCATCAGGATCCGCCGCATCGCGTAGATGGAACTCAGCAACGCCGCGATCCCCGCAATATGATAGGGCGGCACGCTGACCAGCGCGGCATCCTCTTCCGGCGCAGCGGCGAACTCTACCGTGCCAAGAATATAGGACACCAAATTGGCATGACGCAAAATCGCCGTCTTGGGCGCGGCTGTCGTGCCGCTGGTGAACAGCTGGATCGCGACATCGTCGCCCGCATCCGCTTCCACCGGCGCATCGCCCGCCAGCGCTTGGGCTTGCGCAACGAATTCCGCGCGCGACACAATGACATTGGCGGCGTCCGGGCACAGCCGCTGCACCCGCGCGCCATCCCCCACTATCAACGCCGGGCTGATCCGCGCCAACAGCGCGCCCAGATCCGCATCCGCCAGCCGATAGTTGAGCGGCACATAAGGCACGCCTGCCAGCGCCGCGCCGAACAACGCCATGACCGCCGCCTCGCTGCTTTCGTCGAGCAGCGCGACATGCGCGACCTCGCTCTGCCGGATCAGCGCAGCTGCGCCGCGCGCGCCCGCCAGCAGGTCAGCATAGGTCCAGCGCGTGCCGTCGCACACCAGAGCGATCCGGTCGGGCGCGGCGTCGGCCGCCATTTCCAGGAAGAGGGCAATGTTCATCAGCCTGTCGTTCAGTCGGACGCGGGCAGGGGCTTGGCGTCCTTGACCTGCAAGGCCACGCCATCGACCGAAAGCGATCCCTTGCCGGGCTTGACGCACAGCAATTCGAACGTCCCTGCCGCATCGACATAGCGTTTGCCCATCAACGTGCCAGCGGCGAAGTCGGCCGACGGGGTGCCGACCGCTTCCGGTTTCGCCTCGCCCATCGCCGCGCCGCCGCATTCGATGGCCCCATCGCCGCAGCGGATCACCATGACTTCGGTGTCGCAGGCCGCGCTCTTCAATTTCGTTCCCGGTTTCATTGCACTGGTCGCCCTTGTTCCAAGCCTCACGCGATCGCGCCGCTGGCTTTCCACTGTTCGATCTTGTCCCACTCGATGCCCATTTCCATCAGCACCGTTTCGGTATGTTCCGACGCCTGCGGCGCACGGGTGGTTTCCAGTGGCTTGCCATCAAACTGCACCGGCCCGCGCACCAGCCGCAATGGCTTGCCGCTGCCATCGGCACCCTCGACCTCAATGATCATGTCATTGGCCAGCGCCTGCTCGTCGGTCAGCAAATCGCTGAAACTCTGCACCGGCGCCCATTGCCCCTTCATGGTCTTCAGATGCGCACGCCAATAGGCAAAGGGCTTTTGCGCAAAGGCCTTGACCAATATGTCGCTCGCCGCGCCTGCATTCTCGATCAGCGACAGCACATCCTTGAAGCGCGGATCGTCCGCGGCTTCCGGTGCGCCGACATGCTCGAACGTGTCGCGGATCAGGCCGGTTGGGCTGACCATGCACAGGTTGATCGTGCCGCCATCGGATGTGCGGAAATTGCCCATGAACGGATTGCGCAGCGACCCGCCCGATGTCGGCATCGGATTGCGCGTTTGAATCCCGGTCTCCATCACCTGCGATATCAGCGCGCCCGACGCCCACCAGGCGGCACTCAGCAGCGATACGTCCACCTCTGTCGCCTCGCCCGTGCGCTCGCGATGCAGCAGCGCGCCCGAAATGCCCCCGGCGATGAACATGCCGCCGATCGAATCGCCAAAGGCCGGAATGCCCTGCATCAACGGACCCGGCAGGGCTTCAGGCGTCATCGCATAGGCGACGCCGCTGCGTGACCAGAAGCAAGTGCCGTCAAACCCGCCGACCAGTCGCTCCGGCCCCTTGTCGCCCAGCGCGCTGCCACGGGCATAGATGATATCGGGGTTCACCGCGCGAATATGCTCGACATCGAACCGGTTTTTCTGGCGCACCTGCGGCAGATAGTTGGTCAGGAAGACATCGGCCGTCTTGGCCAGCTCATATAAAACCTCCTGACCTTCGGGCGTCGACAGGTCGATCCCCACGCTGCGTTTGCCGCGATTGGGATGTTCGAACAACGTATGGCGCAGCGGATCCAGCGTCACGCCGCCCATGTTGAGAAATCCGCGCTGCGTGTCGCCGCGTACCGGATGCTCGATCTTGATGACATCCGCGCCCCAGTCGGCCAGGATCGCGCCCGCCGCCGGTACATAGGTGAATTGCGCGACTTCCAACACGCGCACACCTTTCATCACCTGGGTCATAAACTTACCCCAATCCCCTCATGCGCCGCACGATGCAGCGCTGTATCTTGCCGCAAAGCCTAGAAGCTGCGGCCATTGCCGCAAGAGCCGACAGGCTGTTGGGTGCGGGCTATCGCTCGCACGATGCCCTGGCGGCCACCAACGCCGTCACGATATGCGAACGCCCGCAAAACAGAGGGATTGAGCGGCAAGGGCTACGGGCCGAAGGTGTAGCGCAAACGTCACCGGAAGGACTCCCATGCTGATCGACTCCTCGCTCTCCGCCATCGTCACCGGCGGCGCGTCAGGCCTTGGCCTTGCCACGGTGAAGGCCCTGCGTGCCGCCGGCGCAAAGGTTGCGATCTTCGACATCAACCAGGATCAGGGCGAAGCGATCGCCGCCGACGTCGGCGCGACCTTCTGCAAGGTCGACATCCTCTCGGAAGACAGCGCACTCGCCGGCTTCGACCAGGCCCGCGCCGTTCAGGGGCAGGAACGGCTGCTGGTCCATTGCGCCATGGTGTCAAAGGGCGGCAAGACCGTGTCGAAGGACAAGGAAACCGGTGGCTTCAAGCGCCTCTCGACCGAGGACTATGCACTGTCCGCCCAAGGCATTCTGGTCGCCAGCTACCGTATGGCCTCCATCGCCGCGCTCGGCATGGCATCGCTCGATCCACTGGTCGACAATGAACGCGGCAGCATCATCCTGACATCCAGCGCCGCGGCCGAAGACGGGCAGGTGGGGCAGATCGCCTATGGCTCGCTGAAGGCTGGGGTCAACGGCATGGTCCTCCCCATGGCGCGCGACCTGATGGACTTGGGCATTCGCGTCAATGCGATCATGCCCGGCATCTTCGCGACGCCGCCGATGCTGCGCTTCAAGGATATGAACCCGCCCATGTATGCCAATCTCGAAAAATCCGTGCCCTTCCCCCGCCGCTTGGGGCTGCCGGAAGAGTTCGCATCGCTCGCCATGGAACTGGCCCGCAACAGCTATATCAATGCGCAAAGCTTCCGCATCGACGGCGCGATCCGCTTCCCGCCGCGCTGACCTGCCTTCTCCTTCGCATCATGACGAAAGAGGGCGCGCCGGGCAACGGTGCGCCCTCTTTCGTTCGCACCTGCAAAAAATAATACTAAGCTAGGTTGACATGTTTTTGGCGAATTACTAACTAAGCTTAGTATTAAATGAATCGCTCTCTTTTTTAACCCAGAGGTTCGCCATGACTGCTTTTGCCCAGATCGCTCTTGCCTTCACCCTTGCCGCTTCCGCCCTGCCGCAGGCCGCCGCTGCCGACGAAGCCGTGCAGTTGTCGTCCGCCGCTGCCGTCAGCGCGGCCGACTATAAGGGCAAGATGCTCTACACCGCGTCGGGCGACCGGCTCGCTGCCGTTTACCGCGTCGCGCCCGATGGCGCCGCGCAGATCATCCTCAATGGCAAGATGGTCGTCGTCCCTGCTGCCAGCCTGGCTGCCGCCGATGGCAAGCTCGTCACCAACCTGTCCAAGCGCGATCTGCTGACCGCCCGCTGATCGGCATGACGCATCAAAAAAAGGCCCGCCTTCCCAATGCGGAAGGCGGGCCTTTTTGCGTCTGTCGCTTGGCCTGTATTCAGGGTTTGGCGATATTCTCGGAAATCATATCCAGCAGCATGTTGAGCCGGTTGAGGTCGTCCACATCGAAGCGCGCAAAGGCGACATCCTCATTGGCACGGGCAATGCCCGCCAATTGAGTCGTGATCGTCTGGCCTGCCTCGGTCAGGAACACGGCATGCGCGCGCCGGTCGTCATCCTTGGCCCGCCGTTCCAGCAGCCCGTCTGCGCAGAGCCGGTCGATCAATCGCCCGGCCGACGCCTCGGCAATCTCCAGCATATTGGCGATCGTCCGTTGCGTCGCACCCGGATGCCGCGCGACCACGGCAATGACCGTCCATTGCGATCGGGTCACGCCCAGTCGCACTACGCTTTGGTCGAAATGCGCGCGCAACTGCCGCGCGATCACCGTCAGCTTCAACGATGCGTTGCGCTTGAGCGCGGTCGGGTCTTCGGCCAGCAATTGATCGATCGGTTTCGCCATCACCTGGCCACCATAGCGCCACCGTGGCGAAACGAAAGAAAGCTCATCCTGCAATGCACAAGTCGGCACCATGTCCTGTGTCTCAGACACGTTCGATGATGATCGCTGGAGCCATGCCACCCGCCGCGCACATGGTAATCAGGCCATAGCGCCCGCCCGTCCGTTCCAACTCGTCCAATGCCGTGCCGATCAGCACCGCGCCGGTCGCCCCGATCGGATGGCCAAGCGCGATCGCGCCGCCATTGGGGTTAAGCTTTGCCCGGTCGATCCCCAAATCGCGGATGAACTTTTCGGTCACGACCGCAAAGGCTTCGTTGACCTCGAAAATGTCGATATCCTCAACCTGCAATCCTGCTTTCGCCAGCACCTTGCGCGCGGCCGGGACTGGGCCGTTCAACATCAATGTCGGGCAATCCCCCATATTGGCGGTCGCAACGACCCGCGCGCGCGGCGTCAGGCCATGGCGCTGCGCATAGTCCGCCGACGCCAGCAATAGGGCCGCCGCGCCATCGACCACGCCGGACGATGTGCCCGCATGGTGCAGCGGCGTGATCGCCAAGTCAGGATATGTCTGGTTGATCAACTGGCGGAAGGTCGGGCCATCGGCGCGCGAAGGCATGTCGAGAAAGGCCGCAAAGGCGGGCTTCAACTGCGCCAGCTGTTCCGCCGTGGTATCAGGCCGGGGATATTCCTCATGGTCCAATATCACCGCGCCGTCATCGTCCACCACCGGCACGGTCGATCGGGCAAATCGCCCTTCCTTGATAGCGATCCCCGCCCGCCGCTGGCTCTCCGCGCCAAAAGCATCCAGTTGCTCGCGCGTAATGCCCTCCATCGCGGCAATGGCATCGGCGGCGACGCCCTGGTTCGACTGGGGATGCTTGGCCTGCAAGCGCAGATTGCCGGTGCCCAGGCCACCGACCGACGGCACGCCTGCCTCGCGCAGCGACTGGCCATAGGACATGACGTGCGACATCATCTCGGTCCCGCCCGCCACGACCAGATCTTCCATCCCGGCCATGATCTGCGCGGCGGCCAAATTGGTGGCGGTCAACCCGCTGCCGCAGAAGCGGTCGAGCGTCACGCCGGATGCGCGCACATCATAGCCCGCGTCCAGCGCCGCCATCCGCCCCATGTCGCCGCCCTGCAATCCCATCTGGGCGCTGGTGCCCCAGATCACGTCGTCGACATCGGCCGTGTCTATGCCATTGCGATCGCGGATCGCGCGCAGCACCGTGGCCGCGACATGCTGGGGATGCAGATGGGACAGGGCACCCTTGCCCAGCTTGCCGATGCTGCGCGGCGTGCGGACGGCGTCGATGATAAAGGCCTCTGCCAAGGCGCGTCTCCTACAATATTGTTGCTCGCGCTATCGCATGGATGCGCGCGCATCCCCAATCGCATGGGCGATTGATCGCGGCACGGGATGGACGCTGCGGCCGGGCCGCGCGCAGGGTGGTCGGCCAAAGGACAGGCGGTAGGGAGAGTTGCGGAATGGCAAAGGACGGCGGCAGCTTTGCGCCCCTGCGCGAACCGGTCTTCCGCCGCATCTGGACCGCCAGCCTCCTCTCCAATTTCGGTCAGTTGATCCTGGGCGTCGGTGCGGCTTGGGAAATGACGCGGCTCACCCCGTCGCCCGGCATGGTCGCGCTGGTCCAGAGCGCATTGATGCTGCCGCTCATGCTGGTCGCGCTGCCTGCGGGTGCCTTGGCCGACATGTTCGACCGGCGGCGGATTGCCATGTCTGGCCTTGCCTTCTCGATGGTTTGCGCCTGCATTCTGACGGTGCTGGCCTGGGTGGGCTATAGTTCGCCCTGGATGTTGCTGACCTTCTGCTTCCTGATCGGGGCAGGGGTCGCGCTCTATTCGCCTGCCTGGCAATCCTCGATCAGTGAGCAGGTCGGTCCGCATCACTTGCCCGCCGCCATCGCGCTCGGCACGATCAGCTATAATGTCGCGCGCAGCTTCGGCCCGGCGATAGGTGGCATCATCGTGCTGGCCGCTGGTGCCCATGCCGCCTTCGCCGTCAACGCGATCGGCTATCTGCCCTTGTTCATCGCCTTCTACCTGTGGCAGCGCCGCCATGTCTCCTCACGGCTGCCGCCCGAACAGATCCACCGCGCGATCGTGTCGGGCGCACGCTATGCGCTTCACGCTGCGCCGATCCGTACCGTCCTGGCGCGCGCCTTTTTCTTCGGGCTGGCGGGCGCATCGGCCGCCGCGCTCGCCCCCCTGATCGCCAAACAATTGCTGGGTGGCAATGCCAGCACTTTCGGCCTGCTGCTTGGTGCCAGCGGTGTGGGCGCTGTCGGCGGCGCGCTACTCGTCGGTCCCTGTCGCGAGAGGTTCGGCACCCATCGTACCGTCACCCTGCTGGCCGTCATCAGCGGCGCAGCTTTGGTGCTGGTGGGCTTTAGCCGATCAGTGCCGCTCACCTGCTTTGCCCTTTTCATCGCGGGCGGCGCGAATATCCTGACCATCGCCCTGTTCAACGTCGCTGTACAACTGGCCGCGCCCCGCTGGGTGACGGCGCGCGCGCTCTCGCTCTTCTCCTCGGCGCTGACCGGCGGCATTGCGATCGGCGCGGCCTTTTGGGGCTGGGTGGCGGGGGAGGTCTCGGTGGAGGGTGCGCTCTATCTGTCGGGCCTCGCGCTCGCCGCCTTGCCGCTCATCGGCATGCTCCTGCCTTTGCCCGACACGAACGAAGCCGATGTCGAACCCTTCCTGCTCAATAATGAGCCGGAGGTCGGCATGGCGCTCACCCGCCGTTCGGGGCCAATCATCATCGAGATCGATTATGATGTCGATCCCGCCCGTGCGCGCGAATTTTATGGGGCGATGTTGCAGGTCCAGCGCACCCGGCTGCGCAATGGCGGGTTCAACTGGTCGATCGCGCGCGACATTGCCGATCCCACCCGATGGACCGAACGCTATCAATGCCCGACCTGGGGCGATTATCTGCACATGCGCGAACGCTTCACACAAGCCGACAAGGATATCCAGTCCCACGCCAGTTCCTTCCATAACAGTCCGGGCGTTTTGCGCGTGCGGCGGCGGCTCGAACGGCCGTTCGGATCGGTGCGATTTCGCCCCGACACGCCCGACCCGCAGCAGGGGATGATCAACTATATCGGGCCATGATGCCCGGAGGAGAGTCGATGAACGACAGACGATATCGGGTGATCCAATGGGCGACCGGCAATGTCGGCACCCGTGCGCTCCGCACCGTGATCGAGCATCCCGCGCTGGATCTCGTCGGCCTGTGGGTCAGTTCCGACGCCAAGCGGGGCCAGGATGCAGGCGTGATCGCCGGACTAAACCCCTGCGGCGTCATCGCCACCGGATCGGTCGATGATCTGGTCACGATCGACGCCGACTGCGTCCTCTACATGCGCCAAGGCACCGACATCGACGAATTATGCCGCCTGCTGGCATCCGGCAAAAATGTCGTCACGACACGCGGCGACTTCCACCACCCCCCGTCCATGGACGCTGCGACACGCGAGAGAATAGACGCCGCCTGCCAAGCGGGCGGCACGTCGATCTACAGCACTGGCTCCAGCCCCGGTTTCATCACCGAAGCGCTGCCCATCCCGCTCCTCTCGCTCTCGCGACGGCTCGATCGCCTGACGATCGACGAATATGCCGACCTGTCGAGCCGCGCCTCGCCCGACCTCCTGTTCGGCGTGATGGGCTTCGGCCGCGCCCCACGCGCCTTCGATCCACGCCAGATCGACCATGTGAAGGGCGATTTCGCCGGATCGCTCGCCCAACTGGCCGACGCTGCCGGAATCGCCATCGACCAATGGGATGCGGCGGGCGAAATGGGCGTGGCGACCCAGGCCATCACTATCGCCGCGGGAACCATCGATGCGGGCACGGTCGCCGCCCAACGCATCACCATATTGGGTATGCGCTATGGCCAACCCGTGCTGCGCTTCCGCGCCAACTGGTATTGTAGCGGGGAGATTGACCGCACCGACTGGGAATTGCGCCCGTCGGGCTGGCGCATCCGGGTGGAAGGCGACACGCCGCTTGATGTCGCGATCAGCTTCCCGGTCGCGCAGGAGGATTATGCCGCCTTCACGCCCGGCCTCACCGCCCATCGCGCGGTCAATGCTGTCGCTGCCCTCTGCCAAGCGCCGCCCGGCATCCGCACCACCGCCGATTTGCCGCAGGTCATCGCCTGCTTTCAGTAGCCTGCGACCATCGCCTCGCTCATCTGCCAAAGCCGGGCGGCGGCCGCATCATCCTGCGCCGCCGCCGAGCAGGGCACGGCCCTGCGCAAATGGAAATAGCCGCCGCTCGATCGGCCTGGTTCCGGCGCGCTTGCCAACCACACCAGCGCATCGGCGGCCTGTTCAGGCGTCAGCGCCTGTTCGGCGATCGACTCCATGTAGGCGCGCATCGGCGCGTCGCAGTGGCTGGCGAAATTGCTCGCCACAACGCCCGGATGCATCGCATGCGCCACGATCCCGCTGCCCGCCAGCCGCCGTGCCAGTTCGCGGATGAACAGGATATTGGCGAGCTTGGCATGGCAATAGGCCGCACCCCCGACGAAGCCCTCGGCAAAGTTCACATCGTCCCAACGAATACCATCGCAATGTTCATGGCCCGTGGACGATACCGCCACCACCCGCACGCTGCCGGGTTCCGATTGCGCGGCGGCCGCCATCAGACGGGGCAGCAATGTCCGCGTCAGCAGAAAAGGAGCGAGGTGATTGGACGCAAAGGTCGCCTCATGCCCCTCCTCGGTGATGACCCGTTCCGCCATCACCCCGCCCGCATTGTTGAGCAGCACGTCGATCGCCGGGGCCAGCGCGGCAATCTCCGCCGCTGCCCGCGCCGTCTCGCCCAGCAGCGCCATGTCCGCCCGGATCATGGTGAAATCCGCGCTGGGCATAGCGGACAACGCGGCTTCCGCCGCCGCACATCGCCCCGCGTCGCGCCCGACGCCGATCACCCGCCACCCCTGTTGCAGCAACGCGCCCGCCGCCGCCCTGCCGATACCCGCACTCGCGCCGGTCACGACCGCTATCTTCTGCCGATTCGTCATGCGCGCGCGACCTTCATCTTGCGGGAACCATGGCCTAGCGTCAGGAACAGCAGCGCCCCGACCAAGGTGACGCAGGCACCGATAACCAGAAACGGCGCATAGCTGCCCCATAGCCCCAGCGTATAGCTGAGCGTCACCGCCCCCAGCGCTGCACCCCCCGCAATCGATGCGCCGACCAGCCCCATCACCAAGCTGAAAACATTGAGGCCAAAGCGCCGTGACACCAGATAGGCGGCGACATCGCCCTCCGCCCCTTGCGCCAGTCCCATCATCGCCACCGACAGCGCCAGCACGATGGTCGCATCGAAGGGCGATGCCATCAGCATCATGCCGATCGCCGGCATCGACAGGGTCAGCGCGGCAACATGGTGCGGTTGCATCCGGTCGAGCGACAGGCCACAGGCAAAGCGACCGACCATGACGCCCACCGCATAGATGGAAATCAGCCAGGTCGCGGTCTGCGACTGCGCCCCGCTGTCCATCAACATCAATTTCATTTGCGCCGACACCAACCCTTGCGGAAAATTCACCAAAATCATGCCGATGATCAGCACCCAAAAGGCGGGATTGCGCACGATCACGCCATAGCCTGCTTTGGGTTCGACCGGCACATCCTCGTCCGGGCGGGTGCCGATATGCGGCGGCGTCATGGCCACGGCGATCAGGCCGAACGCCATGGTGATCCCGCCCATCAACAGATAGCCGTTGCGCCATCCCTCGCTTTCGATGAACCGGCCCAGCAACGGCGCGAGGACCGCGCCGACCAGCGGCGGCCCGGTCATGACGATGGAGAAAGCCAGCCCCCGCGCCCTTTCGAACCGTTCCGCCACGATGCGGGTATAGACTGGCGAGGTGGTCAGCGTGCCGACGACGATCTGCAACACCGCAATGGCGAAGAAGGCGCGAATGCTGCCTGGCTGTATTGCAAAGGCGATATAGGCGCTTGGCCCTGCCAGTACGCCCACCGTCGACACCGCCCGCACCCCGAAGCGATCGGTCAGCCGCCCGGTGATCGGCTGCGCGATCAGCATCAACAACCCCATGCTGCCCAGCAACGCGAATTGCGACCTTGGCCAGCCGAACTCGGCGATCAGCTTGGGCGCGAACAGGCTCATCGTATAGGCCGACAGGCCAATGCCAAAACCCAGTCCCATGGTCGCGGCAAGCAACGGTCGCCAATGCGTCCGAAATTCGCCCCAATAGGCCGATCCCATCCTCGCCTCCTATAGTCTTATGGCCTGCCGCTGTGGAAGCGGAGGCGGGGCCGCCTGGCTGCCATGTCCGCGGACATGGCGCAAATCGCCCCGGCGCTATCGCAAAAAAGGGGGCCAGAACGGCATGATCCAGCCCGCCGCCATCGCGCAAGCGATCCTTCGCGCCCCGCCATTGCCCCTATGGTCGAACGTGCCGCACATCCCACATGTCCGACCGCCATGGCGCGGCGAAAGGTGCCGCCCGGAACGAACGGCCCCAGAGCAATGAGAGAGGCAAGCTACTCCATGGCCGACATCGAACTGCGCCCACCAGCGCCGACGGAGGCCTTGCCGAGCATGGCCTATCGGTCCTGGTTCCTCTTCATCATGGTGCTGGTATCCGCCTCGGTGCAGGGCGAACGCTATCTTATGGTGGTGATGGTGGAGCCGATCCGCCGCGAACTCGGCCTTTCGGACGCGGCGATCGGCATGGTCAAGGATATGATCATCGCTATCGTCTATATCCTGGCGATCATTCCGCTGGCGCGCCTCGCCGATCGCTGGTCCAAGCGCAAGATCGTCGCGATCGCGGCCACGGTCTGGAGCGTGGCGATCATCCTGTGCGGCCTCGCCAAAAGCTTCTGGGTGCTGCTGATCGGCCGCGCCGGGATCGGTCTTGGCGAAGGCGGCTTCACCCCGCCATCCCAGGCCTGGATCGCCGACCTCTTCCCCATCCGCCAGCGCGCCACCGCGCTTTCCATCTTCCTGCTCGGTGCCTCGCTTGGCACCTTTCTCGGCCCGGCCGTCGGCGGCTGGGCGGTGCAGGAATATGGCTGGCGCAACACCCTGATCTTCGCCAGCATTCCCGGCTTCATCCTCGCGCCCATCGTCTGGTTCACCCTGCGCGACCCCCGCGCGGGCCTGGCCGATGGCGCGCCGGTCGAAACAGGCGCGACGCCTTCCTTCCTCAAGACTGCGCGCGAACTGATGGCGATCCGGACATTGCCGCCGCTCATTCTGGCAGCCTCGCTCAATGCGCTGCTGACCATGGGCTTCATCAGCTGGGCACCGGCCTTCATGGAGCGCACGCACGGCATGCCCGCCAATGAGGCGGGTTTGCAGATGGGCGGCGCGCTCTTCTTCGGTTCGGCGATCGGCCATACGGTTGGCGGTCCCCTGGCGGACTTTCTTGGGCGTCGCGACATGCGCTGGTATGTCTGGATGCTCATGATCAGCGGCGCGCTCGCCACCGGCATCGGCTGGATGATCCTGACCGGCTCGGCCGACCGCGTATTCCCGCTCTATGGCTTCAACATGCTGATCGGCGGCCTGTCCGCCGCGCCGTTGATGGCCGTGGTCGCAGGCCTCGTCCCCTCCCGCTCGCGCGCAACGGCGATCGCGGTACTGATGGTGTCAATTCAGGTCATCGGCCTTGGCGGTGGACCGGTGCTGGTCGGCTGGCTCAGCGACATGTTGCGGCCCATTTATGGCGAAGATTCGCTCGGCATGGCGATGCGCTGGGCGCTGCTGGTCGGCATTCCGAGCACCTTCCTCGCCTGGATCGCCAGCCGCTCCTGCCGCACCGATTTCGCGGCCGCGGGCGGCTGGAACGGGGCGGCTATCATCCACGCGCCGCATTGAAACAGGAGACGCACAATGCCCGCCTATATGATCTTCACTCGCGAGGGGCCGGTCCGCGATCAGGCGGCGATGCACGCCTATAGCGCCATGAACCGTGCCCAGGCGGGTCGCTTCGTCGCCGACTATGGGCTTAAGCCGCTCGCTGTCTATGGTGCGCTCGACACGCTTGAGGGCGAAGCACCCGATGGCGTCATCATCCTGCAATTCCCCGACGCCGCCCAGGCCCGCGCCTGGTACGACAGCCCGGAATATCAGGAGGCTAAGGCGTTACGGCAGAAAGGCGCAACCTATCGTGCGCTGCTGGTCGAGGGACTATAGGCCATGAAATTCGCCACAACCATCGCCGGTCTGTGCCTTGTCGCGCTGCCGTGCGCCGCCGCCACGCCACCGCCATCACCGCCATCCCGGTTGGGTAGCGGCTATCTCAAAGATGCAGCGCTGGCCGCTGATTTTTCGCCGCCGCCACCGGCCCCCGGCTCGGCGGCACAGGCCCGCGATGATGAAGCCGCGAAGGCCGCCCTTACGCTGCGGGACAGCCCGCGCTGGGCGCTGGCGACGGCTGATGCAGAGCTTTTCGGTCCAACCGCGACGGCAGCCTTTTCCTGCACGGTTGGCGTTGCGATCGGCCCAGCCACGACGCCCAGGCTGGACAAGTTGCTGCGCCGAACCATTGCCGATTTCGGGCGCTCGACCAGCAAGATCAAACAGGGCTACACGCGTCCGCGCCCCTTCATGGTCAATGGTCAGCCGACCTGCACACCCGACATGGAAGCAATGTTGCGCAAGGATGGCTCCTACCCGTCCGGTCATAGTGCGATCGGCTATGGCTGGGGGCTGATCCTCTCCCAGTTACGCCCTGACCTCGCTTCAGCTCTCGTCGCGCGGGGTCGGGCCTTTGGCGATAGTCGGCGGATCTGCAATGCCCATTGGTTGAGCGATACGGAAGAGGGGCGGCTGGCCGCTTCGGCAACGCTCGCTCGGCTCAACGCCGAACCCGCCTTCCAGAAAGATATGAAGGCCGCGCGCACCGAATTGGCGCGTGCCAAGGCTCCGCCCGCTCGCTGCAACGCGGAAACTGCTGCCCTGACCCAAGGAGGTACACAGCCATGACCGACATCAAGCCCCGCATCCTGCCACTGCCCCGCGCGGAATGGACGGACGACGCCCGCGAAGTCTTTGCCTATTGGGGCGAGCCCAATGCGTGGGAAGAAGGCTCCAAGACCAATGTCCTGATGGTTATGGCTAACCATCCTGATCTGGGCAAAGTCTATAATATCTGGGGCAAGCATCTGTTGATGTCGAACACGCTCTCGACCCGGCATCTGGAATTGCTCATCCTGCGCGTCGCCTGGAAGGTGAAGTCTGCTTATGAATGGCATAATCATGTCGGCTATGGCCTCAACGCCGGGCTGGCATTGGACGATATCGCCGCGATCCGCGATTATCCCGCAGGCGGCAATTGGGACGAAGCCGATGATGCCGTCATGCGATCGGTCGATGAACTGATCGCCGACGGCACGATCAGCGACCCAACATGGGCCGTGCTGGGCCGTCATTTCGACAAGAAGCAGCAGATGGATCTGGTCTTTTCGATCGGCCACTATGTCATGACCAGTTGGGCGCTGTCCGCCTTTGGCGTCGGCATCGAAGGGGGCGCTGACCCGATCGGCTTCGACCTCAAAACCGCATCGGGCAAGATACCCGGCAAGACCTACAAGCCCGGCGAGACCGAGGATTGGACCGACAGCCGCGGCTATTGACGCGGGCGCTATCGCGGCAACGATATCGGGGCGGCACGCCCTGTTGCGCATTGCCGCGCGCCTGCCCCAGCGGGCATGACCAGCGCCAGATTTTCACGAAGGACAAGACCCATGGCGACCGACATATTGCTGCCCAAGATCGGCTTTTCGATGACCGAGGCCCAGATCGCAGAATGGCTCGCCGAAGACGGCGCGCAAGTGACCGAAGGCCAGCCGCTCTATCTGCTCGAAGCCGACAAGTCGGCCAATGAAGTGGAATCGCCCGCCAGCGGCACATTGCGCATCGTCGCCCAGCCCGGCGAAACCTATGAAGTCGGCACCATCCTGGGCACGATCGAATAATGACCCTGCGCGTCGGCATCGTCAGCGCCGCTTGGGGCGCCTTCGCCCATCTCCCCGCCTGGCGCGCCATCCCCGGCGTGGAGGTCACCGCCATCTGCACCTCGCGCGAGGAAACGGCGCGCGCTGCCGCCGACCGGCTGGGGCTGCCGCGCGCCTTCTGGAACGCGCAGGAGATGTGCGCCGACCCGGACATCGACATTGTCGATCTCGGCACCCGGCCCTCCGTCCGCCTGCCGATGGTGCTGGCGGCGCTGGCCCATGGCAAACATGTCTATAATGCCAGCCCCCATGCCCCCGACTGGGCAGGTGCCAAAGCGATCGACGCGGGGTGGCGCGCGGGCGGCAGCGTCGGTGTGGTCGATGCATTCTCCCAATGGCTGCCCGCTCACCGCCAGATGAAGGCGATGCTCGACGATAGCTATGTCGGCACACCGCTCGGCGGCACCTGCCATTTCAACATCTCGCTGTTCAACAGCCCGATCAAGCAATTCCCCTATAATTGGTTCGCGCAAGGCGGGCAGGGGGTGTCGGCCGTCCGCAACAATGGCAGCCATGCGCTCTACATGCTGCGCCATCTGTTCGGCCCGATCGCCGAACTGGTCGCCGACGACAGCCAGATCCTGCGCGAATGGCGTTTCGCGGATGGCGACACGATCACGCCTGACACCACCGATTTCGCCAATGTCATTCTGCGCTTCGAAAGCGGCCTCACCATGCAGATGCAGATCAGCTGGTCCATGGCGCTGCACGATGGCTGGCTGATCGATGTGTTCGGCAACAAGGGCCGGATCGCCGTGTCATCGCCGACCTTCCCGACCGCGCGCGACTGCACGCTGCGCGCCGGACAATTGGGCGGGGCGATGGCGGACGTCGCTATTCCCGATGTCCTCAAGGCGACCCCCGGCATCACGCTCGACTGGCAAAGCGAACCCCAGCCCAGCTTCCCCATGGCGCTCTCGATGCAGGCCATGGTCGAAGCGATCGAGGGACGCGGAAGCGCCGCCCCCGACTTCGCCGAAGCGCTGGAGATAGAGCGGCTGCAGGAAGCCATCCGCCTATCGAGCGCAGGCCGCTGCTGGATACGACTGGCGGACGTCGCTTAGCCTCTCCGTTCGTTTCGAGCGCAATCGAGAAACGCCCGCGCCGCGCTACCGCCCGGTAAAGTGCGGCGGACGCTTCTCTTTCAACGCCGCAATCCCCTCACGATGATCGGCGCTCCGCACGCTCAACGACTCATAGGCGATCCCCGCCTCCATCACCGCGCCAGCGATCCGCTTGAGTTCGATATTGGTCAATATCTTGGTCCAGCGGATCGCATTGGGCGCGCCCGCCAGCAGCGTCGCGCAAAAGCCATCGACCGCCGCGTCCAGTGCCTCCGGCGCAACGCAGTGGTTGATCAGCCCGATCTCCGCCGCCTTTTGCGCGCTGAGCAGTTCACCGGTCAGCAGATACTCCTTGGCCTTGGCAAGCCCTATCCGCTGCGCCCACACGACCGCCCCCCCATCCCCGGCGACCAGCCCAATGCCCACATGCGGATCGCCGATCTTCGCGCCCTCCGCCGCGAAGGTCACATCGCACAGCAGCGCGATCGACGCGCCCAGCCCCACCGCATGCCCATTCATCCGGCACACCACCGGCTTTTCGATGTCCAGCATCGCAAAGACGATCCGCTTCGCCTGCCGCGCCTCATGGTCGAACAGGTGCGGGTTCGCGGCATTATGCGCCATATGGTCGATGTCGCCCCCCGCCGAAAAGGCCCGCCCCGCGCCGGTCAGCAACACGACGTCGGAATCGGCATCGGTCCCGGCAAAGGTCAGCGCATCGGGCAGTTCGTCATGCAGCACACGATTGACCGCGTTCATCGCATCGGGCCGGTTGAGCGTCACCACCAGCAACCGCCCGCGTCGCTCCAGCAGGATCGTCTCATAGGCGGGCAGCATCTGGGTCATCGGTCGGTCTCCTCGACGCTCCCCATATCACGCGCCGCGCCGCCGCCAACGTCGCCCCGGCGATAAGCGCGGGGCTGGCGTGGCGGCAGGCCGCATAACCGATATAGCCTGCGCCATAAGCAGAGGAGAGCGCATAGCATGACCGGATTTGACGAAATGGTCGATTGGCTCGTCGTCGGCAGCGGCGCCGGGTCGATGGCTTCGGCGCTTGTCATGCGCGACGCCGGAAAATCGGTCGTCATCCTCGAAAAGACCGCCTTCGTCGGCGGCACGACGGCCAAGTCGGGCGGCGTGATGTGGATTCCAGCCAACCGTTTCATGCTGGCCGATGGCGAAAGCGACAGCGCCGAGGCAGCCATGGCCTATCTCGACGCCACGCAGGACGAGCATCCCGCCCCCGGCACCTCGCCCGCAAAGCGGCGCGCCTATGTCACGCAAGCGCCGCGCGCGATCGATTTCCTGGTCGACAAGGGCGTCGCCCTGCAACGCGGCGCGACCTTCTGGCCCGATTATTATGACGAACTGCCCGGCGGCTGCAAAACCTCACGCACGGTCGTCGCAAAGCCCTTCGACCGCAAGGAATTGGGGCCATGGCGCGACAAGCTGCGCAAGGGTTTCGCCGAATTCAACGTCACTTTGGTCGAAGGAATGGAGGCGCAGGGCCATCGCCGCACCAACAAGGCGTCGGGCAAAATGCTGCTGCGCATCATCGGCCGCACGCTGCGGGACAAGCTGCTAGGGCGTCAATATACCACCGCCGGCGCGGCGCTGCAGGGCCGCATGCTCAAGGCAGCCCTGGCCGCCGGCGTGGACATAAGGCTGAACGCCCCCGCCCGCCAGATCATCATCGCCGATGACGCTGCGACAGGCGTCGAAACGGTGCGGGACGGCAAGCCCTGGCGGATCGGTGCGCGCTTGGGCGTCCTCATCAACGCGGGCGGCTTCTCGCAAAATCAGGCTATGCGCGATCGCTACATCCCCGGCACCAGCGTCCAATGGTCGCAGACGCCCGAAGGGGACACCGGCGACATGCACCAGGAATTGGAACGGATCGGCGGTCATTTGGCGCAGATGGACCAGTTGGTCGGCTACCAGATGACGCCTGCGCCCGGTTGGGATCAAACCTATGTCGCGCCGGGTGCGCAATCGATGACCGGCAAGCCCCACGCCATATTGGTGGACCAGAGCGGCCAGCGCTACATGAACGAAGGCGGCAGCTACGAACTGTATTGCGAAACCATGCGCAAGCGGAACGCGCTGGTCCCCGCCATCCCCAGTTGGGCGATCGTCGACCGCAACTATGTCGAACTATACGCCATCGCGGGTAAGTTCATCGACAAGAAAATCCCCGATGGCTGGATCGAAAGCGGCTATCTCCACAGAGCCGACACGATCGCTGACCTCGCCACCAGCATCAAGGTCGATCCCGCCACATTGACGGCCACCGTCGCCCGCTGGAACGGCTTTGTAGCCAGGGGCGTGGACGAGGATTTTCAGCGCGGCGCCCGCGCCTATGATAATTGCGGCTTCGTCGGCGATCCCTTTTCCGACCAAAGCGCCCTCGGCGCGATCGACAAGGGGCCGTTCTATGCCGTGCCGGTCGTGCCGGGCGATGTCAGCACCTATGGCGGCGTCGTCACCGATGCGCGTGGCCGCGTGGTCAATGCCGACGGCCAGGTGATCGCCGGACTCTATGCCACCGGCACCACCACAGCGTCTGTCATGGGCAATGTCTATGTCGGCGCGGGGGCCAGCATCGGTCCTTCCCTCGTGTTCGGCTATATCGCCGCCCGCCACGCCGCAGGGCTCGATAATCAGCCCTGATCGGTAAAGCGCGCAGGTCGGGACAGAAGATAGGGCAGGGCAGGCGACGAGATACGCGATTCGCCGCCATCGGCATGGATCAGTGACACCCGCCCGACTCCCGGTGAGGATACCACCGCCACCACGCTATCCACCCATTGGTGCAGCATCGAGCGGGCATGGTCCAGTTCCTCTCCCTGCGTCGTCGCTGCGCCCTCGGCCTCCAGTTCGCCTTCCAACTGCAGCACCCGGTCCGTCCGCTCGTTGATGTCGCGTGTGTCCTTGGTCATAAAATCCTTCCTTTCCCGTCAAGCATGAACGCCCCCGCGCGCCGCGCAAAGGGCAGCGCGCGCATATCGGTGGGGCGAATTGGCGGTGTGTTTCAGGGGATCAACGCCGCCTTCCGGGCCTTGATCCCCGCCCGCATCGACATATCGCCCCGGCGAGTTGACCCTCGCCCCGCAACGGCCAATGCAGGGGCATCCCATTGGCCATCTGAGGACTTTATGGCAGAGCTGAGCAACGCCCCGGCGCCGACCCCGGACCAGCTGGTAGACATCTACCGGCGCATGATCCGCATCGAACGCAATGACGACGCCATCCGCAAGACCATCCGGCTTGGGCGGCTCGTCATGCCCTATTATTCCGCGCGCGGGCAGGAAGTCATCCCCGCTACGCTCTCATCGCTGATGACGGACGACGACAAGATTTGCACCATCTATCGCGGCATTCACGACATGGTGGCCAAAGATATGCCGCTGCGCCCGCTCTGGGCCGAAATCGCTGGCCGTGTCGATGGCACGTGTAAGGGGAAGGGTGGACCGATGCACCTTACCCACCCCGAAAGCGGCGTCATGGTAACGACCGGCATTGTCGGTTCCTCCATGCCGATCGCCAATGGCCTCGCCTGGGCGGCGAAGCTGGACGGGTCGCGGCGCGTCACCATCGCCTATTTCGGCGATGGCGCGTCCAACATCGGCGCCTTCCATGAATCGCTCAACCTCGCCTCGGTCTGGAAGCTGCCGGTGATCTTCGTGTGCCAGAATAATGGCTTTGCCGAGCATACGCGCTACGAAAACGGCACCTCGGTCGACTTCATCGCCAAGCGCGCGATCGGCTATGGAATGCCGGGCTATACGGTTGACGGCAACGACCCGCTCGCCATGTTCGCAGCAGCCCATGACGCCATCACCCGCGCGCGCGATGGCGAAGGTCCGACCCTACTGGAATGCAAGACCTTCCGCTTCCACGGCCATGTGCTGGGCGACGACGATAAATATATGACCAAGGAAGAAAAGACGGCGGCCATCGAAAATGACCCGCTGCCCGCCTTCAAGACCTGGCTGATCGAACAGGGCCACGCGACCGAAGAGACGCTGGCCACAATGCAGGCGACGATCGAAGCCGAGATCGAGGATGCGCAGGAATTCGGCCTCGCCAGCCCCTTACCATCGGTGGACGAACTCCGCCGCGATGTCTTTGCGCAGGAGATCCCGGCATGAGCGCCAAGAAGATGAACAGCCTCCAGGCCGTAAATGCAGCCCTGCATCAAGCCATGGCCGAAGATGACAAGGTGATTGTGCTGGGCGAGGATATCGCCGATCGCGAAGGTGGCGGCGTCACCGGCGCGACGGCGGGCTTGTCGACCAAATTCGGCGACGATCGCGTCAAATCGACGCCCATTTCCGAACAGGCGATCATCGGTGCCGCCATCGGCGCGGCGCTGGCGGGCTATAAGCCCGTCGCCGAAATCATGCTGATGAACTTCACCGCCGTCGCCATGGATATGATCTTCAACCATGCCGCCAAGCTGCGCTTCATGTCGGGTGGGCAGAGCACCGTGCCGATCACCATCCGCACGCTGACGGGTGCCGGCTGGCAGACGGCGGGCCAACATGCCGATCATCTCGAAGGCTGGTTCGCGCACACGGCAGGGATCAAGGTCGTCGCGCCGTCCAACCCGGTCGACTATGCAGGATTGCTACTGTCCTGCATCCAAGACCCGGACCCCTGCATCTTCATCGAATCGGCCGGATCGCTGTTCATCCCTGCCGAAGTGCCCGATGTGATAGTGCCCGTTCCGCTCGGCAAGGCGCGGATCGTGCAGGAAGGGACCGACGTCACCATCGTCTCCTGGTCCTCGCAGGTCATCCGCTGCCAGCAGGCGCTTGCCCCCTTGGCAGAGGCGGGCATTTCGGTCGAACTGATCGACCTGCGCACCGTATCGCCCTGGGACAAGGAAGCCGTGCTGGCTTCCGTCGCCAAGACAGGCCGCGCCGTGATCGCCCATGAAGCGGTGCGCCATTTCGGCCCCGGCGGCGAAATCGCCTCGACCATAGCCGAAGAATTGTTCGGTCAGCTCAAAGCCCCGGTCCGCCGCCTTGGCGCGCCCTATTCGCCGGTGCCTTTCGCCAAGGTGCTGGAAGACGCCTATATCGTCTCGCCCGATCGGGTGGTCGAAACGGTGAAGGCCCTGATGGCCTGACAGAAACAGGGGGCCGATCCACAAAGGTCCGGCCCCCATTCTTGGTCTGGCCCGTCAATCGCCCGATGACGCGCCGCCCGACAGGCCGGATGCCAGCACGATTCCATCGATATAGCGCAACATCGCCGCGAACTGGTCCAGCTCGGTCTTGGCAAAGCGGCTGAAAATCTGCTGCTCCAACTCCAGCGCCTTTGGCACCACCGCCTCATATAGGGCGCGCCCCTCGCTCGTCAGCACCAACAGATGCGATCGCTGATCGGCGGCGTTAGGCCTGCGCGCGATCAGGTCGCGCGCGATCAGGCTCTTGGCCGCGCGGCTCACCGTCACCTTGTCCATCCGCGTGCGGATGCCGATCGCCTGCTGGGTGATTCCGTCCACGCTCTCGGCCGTCACCGCAATCACCCGCCATTCGGGAATGCGCAGTCCGAACAGAGCCTGATAGGCGCTCGCCACCGCGTCGCTCACCAGATTGGCGGTGAAGGACAGGCGATAAGGCAGGAAATGATCGAGCGTGAGCATAGCGGCGGACATGGCAGATAGTAACATTTGACACCAGTTCGGCAAGGCCTATGATGGTTGCAAAGGAAACTATCGGCCGGAGAGGGCAGGGCAATGCGCGCCAGCGACAATATGATGACCGGCTTTGCCAATCATTTCGCGACGCAGGCGGTGCCAGGCGCGCTGCCGGTCGGCTGTAACTCGCCGCAGAAGGTGCCCTTTGGCCTCTATGCTGAACAGCTGTCAGGCACGGCCTTCACCGCACCCCGCGCCGAGAACCGCCGCAGCTGGCTCTACCGCCTGCGCCCGACCGCGCAGCATGGCACCTATCGACCCTGGCAAGGGGCTGGCCAATTTCGTTCCGCGCCTTTCACCGACCTGCCACCATCCCCCAACCGGCTGCGCTGGGATCCGCTGCCGATCCCTACCGATCCGACCGATTTCCTCGACGGCCTCGTCACCTATTGCGGCAATGGCGATGTCGCGGCGGGCACGGGGCAGGGGGTGCATCTCTACACCTGCAACCGCTCGATGCAGGACCGCGCCTTTTTCAACGCGGACGGCGAAATGCTGATCGTGCCGCAGGAAGGGGCTATCCGCCTCGTCACCGAACTCGGTCGCTTCGACGTCACTCCGCTCCAGATCGCCCTCATCCCGCGCGGCCTGCGCTTCCGCGTCGAATTGCTGGGCCCGGTCGCGCGCGGCTATGTCTGCGAAAATTACGGCGCGGCCTTCCGCTTGCCGGACCTCGGCCCGATCGGATCGAACGGCCTCGCCAATCCGCGCGATTTCGAAACGCCGGTCGCCTGGTTCGAGGATGTCGACGCGCCGGTCGACCTCATCCAGAAATTCCAGGGTCAGCTCTGGTCCACCCGCCTGCCACACAGCCCGTTCGATGTCGTCGCCTGGCACGGCAATCTCGCGCCCTGCCGCTATGATTTGCGCCGCTTCAACACGATCAACACGGTCAGCTTCGATCATCCCGACCCGTCCATCTTCACCGTCCTGACCAGCCCCAGCGATACGCCGGGCACTGCCAATTGCGACTTCGTCATCTTCCCGCCGCGCTGGATGGTGGCGGAGGACACGTTCCGTCCACCCTGGTTCCACCGCAACATCATGAGCGAATTTATGGGCCTGATCACCGGCACCTATGACGCAAAGGCAGGCGGCTTCGCCCCCGGCGGCGCATCGCTGCACAATCAGATGGCGAGCCATGGCCCCGACCGCGCCAGTTACGAAGCGGGCATCTCCGCCCCCTTGGCCCCGCACAAAATCGAAGCGACCATGGCCTTCATGTTCGAAAGCCGCTTCCCCTTCCGCCCCACGAATTTCGCCGCGCAAGCCCCCTTCGCCCAGCCCGACTATGACCAGTGCTGGGATGGCTTCCGCAAGGCGCAGCTCCCCACAGACAAGGACGCCGCATGATCGACCACACCCACGCCGCCGACCTGCAAAGCTGGGTCACCAGCGCGAACGGCCATGCCGCATTCCCGATCCAGAATCTGCCGCTCGGCATCTTCTCGCCACCGGGCGGGGGCCCGCGCGCGGGTGTCGCGATCGGTGACTATATCCTTGATATAAAAGCCATAATCGACATTCTGCCGACCAACTTGCAGGCGGCGCTGAACCAGACCCGCCTCAACAGTTTCTTCGCCCTGCCAACCGTCCTCCGCCGCGAATTACGCAAAGCAATGTCCGCTTCGCTGTCCGATTTGGCGTTTAAGGCAGCGGTCGAACCCGCCCTGCACCCGATGGCGGCTTGCGAACTCCACCTCCCGGCTACCATCGGCGACTATACCGATTTCTATGTCGGCATCCATCACGCCACCCATGTCGGCCAGTTGTTCCGCCCCGACAATCCGCTGCTGCCTAACTATAAATATGTTCCCATTGGCTATCATGGCCGCGCCTCTTCAATCCGCCCCTCCGGCGTCCCTGTGATCCGCCCGGCCGGCCAGACCAAGGGACCACAGGATAGCGAACCCAGCTTCGGCCCGACCCGGCGGCTGGATTATGAGCTGGAACTGGGCCTGTGGATTGGCGAGGGCAATGAATTGGGCGAGCCCATCCCGATCGGTCAGGCGGCCGACCATATTGCGGGCTTCTGCCTGCTCAACGACTGGTCGGCGCGCGATTTTCAGGCCTGGGAATATGTGCCGCTCGGCCCCTTCCTCGCCAAGAATTTCCATTCCACCATCTCGCCCTGGGTCATCACCCCCGAAGCCCTAGCCCCCTTCCGCGCTGCGCAGCCAGCACGCGACGCCGCCGACCCCAAGCCCTTGCCCTATCTCTGGGATGAACAGGATCAGGCTGGCGGCGCTCTAGCGCTCGACCTTAGCGTAACCCTTTCCACCACCCGGATGCGCGATCAAGGGCTGCCGGACTTCGCGCTCAGCCACGGCCCCTCATCGAACATGTATTGGACGCCCGCGCAGATCGTCGCTCATCATGCCTCGAACGGCTGCAACCTCCAGCCCGGCGATCTGCTCGGCACCGGCACCATTTCCGGTCCGGATCGCAGCGCCTATGGCAGCCTGCTCGAAATCAGCCGTGGCGGGGCGGAACCGATGACCCTGCCATCGGGCGAACAGCGCACCTTTTTGGAGGATGGCGATGAAGTGGTCCTCACCGCAACTGCGCAACGCGAAGGCTTCGTGCCGATCGGCTTTGGCGAATGCCGCGCCCGCATCCTTCCGGCGAAAGGCTGACTGGCATGATGCTGCACGGCTATTGGCGGTCGAGCGCCGCCTACCGGGTGCGCATCGCGCTGGCGCTCAAGGGGCTGGACTATCGCCAGACGCCCTACGACCTGCGCACTGGCGCGCATCGCGCCCCGTCCTTCCGCGCGCTCAACCCGCAAGCGCTCGTTCCCGCGCTGGAGACGCCAGACGGTGTCCTCACCCAGTCCGGCGCGATCATTGAATGGCTGGACGAGCAATATCCCGACCTGCCGCTGCTGCCCGCCAATGCGTTCGACCGGGCGGTGGTGCGCGGCATGGCGGCGCTTGTCGGGTGCGACATTCACCCGCTCAACAATCTGCGCGTCCTTGACCGGCTACGTGGCGATTTCGCGGCTAGCCCCGATCAGATCACCACCTGGATCGGCCACTGGATCAGCGAAGGCTTCGCCGCGCTGGAGGAACAGATTGTCCGCCATGGCGGCGACTTCACCTTCGGCGATACGCCCGGCCTGGCCGACTGTTTCCTGCTACCGCAACTCTATGGTGCGCATCGCTTCGGCGTCGATGTGCAGCCCTTCCCGCTGATCCGCGCGATCGGTATCCGCCTGTCGAGCCTCGCGTCCGTCGCCCAGGCCCATCCCGATCGGCAGCCCGACGCCGACCGCCCCTAGAGCAGCCCCGCATCCTTATGCGCCAGCCGCCGTCCGGTGATCAGCGTCTGGCCGATGAACAGGATAATCAGCAGCCCGCCCACCGCGCCGACGAATATGTCGAAGCCCGACCAGCGCCCGAACAGGCCCGGCCCATAGCCCAGCATCATCATCATGATGGTCAGGCCGATCAGCATTAGCCGCAATTCGGTCGGCCCGGCCGACAGATAGGAGAGTTTGAACTCGCCCAGCACGCGGGCGGAAAGATAGGCGTGGATGGACAACAGCAGATAGCCCGCCAGCGCCACCATCGCGACGTCCATCGTCACGAAGGGGCTAAGCCCTATCCCCGCCAGGATCAGCAGCGTGACCAGCCCGTCGCAACTATGGTCGATGAAATAGCCATAGGATGGCCGCTCGATCCGCCGGAACCGCGCCAGGCTGCCGTCCATCGAATCCCCGAACCATTGAACGACATAGCCGCTAATGGCGAGGATCAGCCACGCCGCGCCCCAATTGCTGGCTACATAACCGGCAAAGGTCATCACCGCGCCGATCACCCCGGCGAAGGTCAGGCGGTCGGGCGTGACCCAGCTCGGCATCCGGCTGCATAGCCAGGTCAGCAGTCGTCGTTCGCCCTTGGCAAGAAAATTCTGTTGTATGCGATCAAGCGTGCCGGGGCCGCTTTGTAATGAGTCTGTCATATCGCCTTATCGGGCAACCCGGCGACAACGGCAATGCTCCTGTCACTTCGGTTCGTCGCCACCCCGACTCATGCCGTCATACGCCCGACAATACTGGCCGCATCAGCCTGCCAGTCGATGCCATGCGCGTTCGTCCAGCCCGCATCATAATAGGTGCAGCCATAGCGATCGCCACTGTCGCATAGCAGCGTGACGATACTACCCTGTTCGCCTGCCCGCGCCATCTCATCGGCGATCGCCATGCAGGCCCAGATATTAGTGCCGGTCGATCCACCGACGCGGCGACCCAACAGGCCCGCCAATGCATGCATCGCGCCGATCGACTGCGCATCCTCCACCGCGATCATCCGGTCGATGACCGACGGGATGAAGCTCGGCTCGACGCGGGGCCGCCCGATCCCCTCGATCCGCGCGGCACAACCTTCGGGCAGGGTGGTGACCGACGGGTCGGCATGATGACGATGAAAGACCGAATTGACGGGATCGGCGACGCACAGGCGGGTCGCATGCCGTTCGTAGCGGATGAAGCGGCCGATCGTCGCCGATGTGCCACCCGTCCCCGCGCCACAGACAATCCAGCTGGGAATGGGATATTCTTCCTGCGCCATCTGGGTGAAGATGCTCTGCGCGATATTATTATTGCCGCGCCAGTCGGTCGCGCGCTCGGCATAGGTGAACTGATCGAGATTATGGCCGCCGGTTTCCTGCGCCAACCGTTGCGCCGTGGCATAGACGGTGCGGGGATCATCGACCGCATGGATCTCGCCGCCGTGAAAGCGGATGGCATCGAGCTTGGGCGCGGCGGTAGACGCTGGCACCACGGCGATGAAGCGCAGTCCCAGCATCTTGGCGAAATAGGCTTCGGACACGGCGGTCGAGCCGGATGAGGCCTCGATCACCGTCGTCTGCGGCCCGATCCATTCATTGCACAACGCATAGAGAAAGAGCGAGCGCGCCAGCCGATGCTTGAGGCTGCCGGTCGGGTGCGAGCTTTCATCTTTTAGATACAGGGTGATGCCGGGGTGTCGCGGCAAGGGCAGGCGGATAAGGTGGGTGTCGGCGGAGCGGTTATAATCCGCCTCGATCCGCCTGATCGCCTCGGCCAGCCAGTCCCGCGACACCCCACCACTCATGCGGCCAGGCCCAGCGCCCGCAGCAGCGCGGCCGAATCCGGCTCGCGGCCCCGAAAGCCGACGAAATTGTCGAGCGCAGGCCGCGATCCGCCCCGTGCCAGCACATGGTCGCGGAACAGGCCACCCAAGGCGGCACGGTCGGCGCGCTCGTCGGCAAAGGCTTCGAAAGCATCGGCCGACAGGCGTTCGGCCCACAAATAGCTGTAATAGCCCGCCGCATAGCCGCCCGCGAAGATATGGCTGAAGCCATGGGCGAAGCGATGCCATTCCGGCGGATGAATGACGGCTACTTCCTGCCGCACGGCTTGCAGCACTTCCTGCGCCGAGGGACCATCAGCCTGCGCCGCCGCCAGATGCAGACGCAGATCGAACAGGGCGAACTCCACCTGCCGCAGCAAAGCGAGCGCGCCCATGAAGCGGCGCGCGGCGAGCATCCGGCCGATCATCGCCTCATCCAGCGGCGTGCCGCTCGTCTCATGCGCCGACACCCGGCGCAGCATCGCAGGCTCCCAGGCAAAATTCTCCAGAAACTGGCTCGGCAGTTCCACCGCATCCCATTCGACCCCGGCGATGCCCCCGATCGAAGGCAGGTCCACCTGCGTCAGCAGATGATGCAGGCAATGGCCCATTTCATGGAACAGCGTGACCATATCAGAATGGGTAAGATGCGCCGGACGGTCCGCGCCGCCGCTGGCGAAATTGCACACCAGATAGGCGATCGGCATCTGCTCCCGATCGGCTTCACGCAGGCGGGGGCGGCACACATCCATCCACGCGCCGCCCCGCTTGCCCGCCCGCGCGAACATGTCGCAATAGAGCGCGGCGACCGGCGCATCCTCGCCTGCCCGGTGCAACGTGAAATAGCGCACATCGGGATGCCACACCGGCGCATCGCCATCGGCGGCGCGGATCTCCAGTTCGAACAGGTCGGTGACCAAGGCGAACAGCCCGTCAAGCACGCGCGCCAGCGGCAGGTGCGCGCGGATTTCCGCCTCGTCCACCGCATGCACCGCGCGGCGCATATGCTCGGTCACATAGGCCACGTCCCATGGCTCGATTGTCGCTATGTCGAGATGATCGCGGGCGAAGGCGGTCAGTTCGGCCAGTTCCTCCTGCGCGCGCGGCCGCGCCCGTTGCGCCAGGTCGACAAGGAAGGCGTCGACCTCAGCCCCATCGCGCGCCATCTTGGTCGACAGCGACAGCGCCACCGCATCGCTATGGCCCAGCAAGCGCGCGGCATCCTGCCGCAAGGCCAGCAATTGCGCGATCCGGTCGCCATTGTCGAACTGGCCTGCCTGCGGTCCCTGATCGGAGGCGCGGGTGCCATAGGCTTCGTAGACGGTACGGCGCAGGTCGCGATCCTGCGCAAAAGCGGTAATTGCGCGCACCGACGGCGCGTGAAGATCGATGAGCCAGCCGTCCAGCCCCTTCGCCTGCGCGGCGCGTGCCATCGCATCCTGATCGCTCTGCGGCACACCTGCCAGGCGCATGTCGTCGGTCAGGTGCAGCGTCCAGGCCTCGGTCGCATCCATCACCGCATTGGCGAACGCGGTCGCCAATCGTCCCTGTTCGACGCTATTGGCGGCAAAGGCAGCACGATCGTCCCCGTCCAGGCTGACGCCAGACAATTCGAAGCCGCGCAGCGTCAGCGCCAGCGCGCGCGCCTGCGCCTCGTCCAGTCCCTCGGTCGGGATGGCGGCAAGCGCGTCGTAGAGCGGCCGGTCTTGCCCGACTTCGGCAAAATAGCTGTGGATCAGCGGCTGGGCTTCCCCATGGGCGGCACGCAGTTCGGGGCTGTTGGTCACGCCGATCAGATGGTCGATCGTGCCCCATATGCGCGACAGGGCAGCGTCGGCGCTTTCCTTGGCCAGGAAGACGGCGGCAAAGCCCGACGCTTGGGCGCACTGGGCCATGGCGGCACGGTGGGTGGCGATGGCGCTTTCCACGGCGGGCAGGACATGGTCGGGATGGATGTCGCCAAACTGAGGATGCAGGCGGCTGTCGAGCAGGGGATTGGCTTGGGTCATGCCCTTGCCCTTACACGGGACGGGGCATGACCGTAAAGCGCTCCATGGGTCAGAGGCGGGCGCTATGCCAGCGCAGATGATCCTCCATGAAGGTCGAGATGGTATAATAGCTATGGTCATAGCCGGACTGGAGCCGCAGGGTCAGCGGAATGCCCGCCGCCTTGCAAGCCGCGTCCAGCAGGTCGGGGCGAAGCTGTTCGGCAAGGAAGGGATCGGCCTCTCCCTGATCCACCAGCAGATCGGCAACCCGCGCGCCATCCTCGATCAGCGCCACCGCATCATGATGACGCCAGGCCGCGCGATCATCGCCAAGATAGCCGCTCAACGCTTTCTGGCCCCAGGGAACTTGCGAGGGCGCAACGATCGGGGCGAAGGCGGACACGGCTTTGAACCGATCGGGGAAGGTTAGACCGATGGTCAATGCGCCATGGCCGCCCATGGAATGGCCCATGATCGACTGGCGTGCCATGTCGGCGGGGAATTGCGCCGCAACCAGCGCGGGCAGTTCTTCGGTTACATAGGACCACATGTGATAGTGGATGGCGAAGGGCGGCTGCGTCGCATCGACATAAAAGCCCGCCCCAAGCCCAAAATCATAGGCGCCATCGGGATCATCGGCCACAGCTTCGCCGCGCGGCGACGTATCGGGCGCAACGAAGATGAGGCCGAGTTCAGCGCAGAGGCGGCGATATTCGCCCTTTTCCGTGACATTGGCATGGGTGCAGGTCAGGCCCGACAGATACCAGACCACTGGTAGCGTCGTGCCGGGCGCATGGGGCGGGACATAGACCGAGAAGGTCATGTCGCTGCCGCAGACGGCGGAGGCATGGCGATAGACGCCCTGCACCCCGCCAAAGGCGCGATTGGTCGATACCGTCTCCATGCCGGTCATGCCGCTCACTCGCCGTCAGCGTAGCAATAGGCGCAAATCTTGTTGCCGGTGGGGTCGCGCATATAGGCGGCATAGGCCGTCGGCGCGAAGGCGCGGGGACCAGGCGCTCCTTCGCAGGTGCCGCCATGTGCAAGGCCTGCTTCATGGAAGGCGCGGACTTGCGCGCGGGTGGCGGCGGCAAAACCCAGCGTACCGCCATTGGCATGGCAGGCCGGTTCGCCATTTGCCGGGGTCAGGACCAGAAACTCCGGCGTCCCCTTGCCATAGAGAAACGCCTTGTCGCCCATCGCGCCCAGATTATCGATGCCGAGTGCGCCGAGGGCTGCGTCGTAAAAAGCCTGTGATGCGGAAATATCGTTGGTGCCAACGCAGGCATGGGTAAAAATAGACATAAGGTTCTTCCTCGCTCAAAATATCAGAAAATGACGACGCTGCGGATGCTTTCGCCCGCATGCATCAGGTCGAAACCCTTGTTGATCTCGTCAAGGCTGAGGACATGGGTGATCATAGGGTCGATCTCGATCTTGCCGTTCATATACCAGTCGACGATCTTGGGGACGTCGGTGCGGCCCTTGGCACCGCCAAAGGCGCTACCCTGCCAGACGCGGCCGGTGACGAGCTGGAACGGGCGAGTGCTGATTTCCTTGCCCGCTTCCGCGACGCCGATGACGGTCGACACGCCCCAGCCGCGATGGCAGGCCTCCAGCGCTTGGCGCATAACCGTGGTGTTGCCGGTGCAGTCGAACGTATGGTCCGCCCCGCCATCGGTCATGGCCACCAGATGCTGGACAATATCACCCTCAATCTCCTTGGGATTGACGAAATGGGTCATGCCAAAGCGCTTGCCCCATGCCTCGCGGTCGGGATTGATGTCGACGCCGATGATCTTGTCGGCCCCCACCATGCGCGCGCCCTGCAATACGTTCAGGCCAATGCCGCCGAGGCCGAATACGATGACATTGTCGCCCACGCGAACCTTGGCGCTGTTCACCACCGCGCCTACGCCCGTGGTGACGCCGCAGCCGACATAGCAGCTCTTGTCGAACGGCGCGTCTTCGCGGATCTTGGCGACCGCAATCTCCGGCAGGACAGTGAAGTTGGAGAAGGTCGAACAGCCCATATAATGGTAGATGGGTTGGCCTTTGTAGGAAAAGCGGGTCGTGCCGTCGGGCATCAGCCCCTTGCCCTGCGTCGCGCGGATGGCGGTACAGAGGTTTGTCTTGCCCGACAGGCAGCTTTTGCACTGTCGGCATTCAGGGGTGTAGAGTGGGATGACATGGTCGCCCGGCTTGACGCTGGTGACGCCCGCGCCGACTTCGCGCACGATGCCTGCGCCTTCATGGCCCAATACGGACGGGAAAATGCCCTCGCTGTCGAAACCGTCGAGGGTGTAGGCGTCGGTATGGCAGATGCCGGTTGCCATGATTTCCACCAGCACTTCGTCCGCCTTTGGCCCTTCCAGGTCGAGTTCGACGATTTCGAGCGGCTTCTTGGCTTCAAAGGCGACGGCGGCGCGGGTCTTCATATGGCACTCCCTATCCAGTTGGCGGCCTTCTAGCGCCCGGCAACGGATGTGATAAAGACGTGTTTTAGCAAAAGTTTACAACCCTATGGTTATAATGACGGATAGATGGTCGGGGATCGACGAATTTGTGGCGGTGGCCAATGCCAGCTCCTTTTCTGGCGCGGCGGCAAAGCTCGGCTGTTCCGTAACCCATTGCAGTCGTGCCATTGCGCGATTGGAGAAGCGGCTGGATGCACCGCTGTTCCACCGTACCACGCGGCGGGTGACGCTGACCGATACCGGCCGGACCTTCCTGAACTATTGCGAACGGTTGATCGCGGACCGGGAAGAAGCAATCACCTCGGTCAGCGCAACAGGCGAACCACAAGGGCAGTTGCGCATCACCTGTTCGACCGCCTTGGGCGAATTGTTCGTCGCGCCGATCGTCAGTCGCTACGCCGCCGCCTATCCGCGGCTCAGCATCACCATGGAACTGACCAATCGCCTCGTCGATCTGGTGGCGGATGGCTTCGATCTGGCCATCCGAACCGGCGAAATGGCGGACTCGCAGATGATCCGCACGCGCATCGCGTCGCGCTCGCTCTGCACCTGCGCTGCGCCCAGCTATCTCGACGCTGTCGGCCGACCCAGGACGGTCGAAGATCTGGACGCCCATCAATGTCTGCTGGGATCGACCAGCACCTGGCATTTCTGCGAAGACGGCCGCGATCGGCTCCATCGCCCCACCGGACGATTGCAGATCAATAGTGGTCGGGCTATATTGGACGCCGCTGTTCAGGGTATGGGCATTTGCCAATTGCCCGAATTTTATGTGCTGCCCCATTTGCGAAGCGGGGCGCTGCAACTGGTGTTGGCCGACATCCGGCCGCGGGATGAAGCCATTTGGGCGGTCTATCCCCAACGTCGGCATCTCTCGCCCAAGGTCACGGCCTTGGTCGCGCTCCTGCGGCGTGAACTGCCGCCCGCGTTGAACGCGGGTTAGTGGCTGTTGGGTGCGGGCCGCTTTACTTTCTTGAGCTGGCGGATGCCGAGCCAGACGGCCAGTATGATGGCGGGGATCAAGGCGATGTCGATCCAGCCGGGCAGATGGGCGCCCTGATGCTCCAGCGCTTCCTTGAGATAGTGCCACAACCCCAGCGTATAATAGCTGACCGCCACCACCGACAGCCCCTCGACCGTATGCTGCAAGCGCAGTTGCAGGCCGGTGCGCCGGTCCATTGATGCCAGCAGATCGCGGTTGCGGCGGGCGAGCGCGGTGTCGACTCGCGTGCGCAGCATCGCGCTGGTCCAGGCGGTGCGCTGCGACAGATCCTCCAGCCGCCGGGTGAAGGCGTCGCAGGTCCGCATCGCGGGCAGCAGCCGCCGTTCGGTGAAATCGTCGAGCGAGCCATAACCGCGCACCGGCGCGACCTCCAAGGCGCGGATGCGGTCGCGGCAGATGGCGGCATAGGCCTGCGTCGCGCTCATGCGATAGCGGGTGCGCGCGACGATCTGCGCCAGTTCGGCCGCCAATGCTGAGAGCGCCTCCAGCACCGCATCGGCGTCGGCATCCGGCTCGGCGACGCGCGCAGTGATGGCGGTCAGTCGCTGTTCAAGGCCGGTGAGCAGCGGGGTCGCGGCCTGCGCTTCGGGAAGGCCTAGCAAGGCGATCTTGCGATAATTGCCAAGCTCTTGCAGCCGCTGGACCAACTGGGCCAGTTCCGCCCCCTGCAACCCCTTATCCTGAACGAGCAGTCGGCCAAAGCCATCGGGATGGAGGCGAAAGTCGCTCCAGATGCGCGCCTGGCCATCGGCGACATTGGAGATGATGAGGTCGTCCTGGGCAAAATGGGTGGCGATAGTCGCCTCATCGGGCGCATCGGCGATCAGCGCAATCTGGGTCGAGCGGATCACCCGGCCGGGCAGCGCGCCGATCCATTGGGCCGCCTGCGCGAAGGGAGCGAGGTCGAACACCGGCCCGCCACCAGCAGCGAGGAAGCTGTAGGTCATGAACTCGCTATGCCGTTCCCAGGTGAAACCCAGCGCACCAATCCGGCAATTGAGGAAGCGGCCAGTCGGATCGAACGGCACATCATGCGGTGCCAGCAGGCTGCGCATGATCGTCAGGCTGGCGTCGATGTCCGCGTCATCGACCAGCAGGACGAACTGCACGACGCGCGCGGGTGCCTGGAGCCGGGGCATCTTGCGGACATGCATTTCCCGCGAGAGCGAACCGCGCAGCGGGTGGCTGCGCGCGTGCAGGGCCGCAAATGGATCGCTGCTATCGTTCATGCCGCCTCACCCCCAGTCTTGGCGCCCATTAAGTCAGACAAATCCGCGATGCGCAAGATCGGTGAGGGTCAGGCTTCCTCGTAGAGTTCCAGCGGCAAACCGTCCGGGTCGCTGAAGAAAGTGAAGCGCTGCCCTGTATATTCATCGACGCGGATCGGCTCGCACGCCACGTCATGCGTCGCGAGGCGCGCGACTTCGGCGTCGATGTCGCGCACCACGAAGGACAGATGGCGCAGGCCGCAGGCTTCGGGGCGGGAGGGGCGGGGCGGCGGCGCGGGGAAGGAGAAGAGTTCGATACGGGCATTGCCCGCATCGAGATCGCACTTCCAGCTATCGCGCGCCTCGCGATAGACCTCATGCAGCACCGGCAAGCCCAGCACCTCGACATAGAAGCGGCGTGAGCGCGCATAGTCCGACCCGATGATCGCGATATGATGAACGCCGCGCAGCATGGCGCTTATTTCTCGATCTGGCTGACGTCGCGCACCGCGCCCTTGGCGGCGTTGGTCGTCATCGCCGCATAGGCGCGCAAGGCCGGGGAAACGGCGCGCTTGCGGCCAAAGGGCTTCCAGGCCTTGACGCCCATCTTCTCCATCTCGGCACGGCGCTCGGCCAGTACGGCGTCGTCCAGATCCAGCTTGATGACGCGGTTGGGGATGTCGATGACGATCGGATCGCCGGTCTGGACCAGCGCGATCAGGCCGCCTTCAGCGGCTTCCGGCGAGACATGGCCGATCGACAGGCCCGACGTACCGCCTGAAAAGCGCCCGTCGGTGATCAGCGCGCATTCCTTGCCCAGCCCCTTGGATTTCAGATAGCTGGTCGGATAGAGCATTTCCTGCATGCCGGGGCCGCCCTTTGGCCCTTCATAGCGGATGACGACGACGTCGCCTGCTTTCACCTCGTTGCCGAGAATGCCGACGACCGAGGCATCCTGGCTTTCATAGACTCGCGCGGTGCCGTGGAAGGTCAGGATGGAGTCATCCACGCCCGCGGTCTTCACGATGCAGCCTTCGGGCGCGAGGTTGCCATAGAGGACTGCAAGCCCGCCATCCTTCGAGAAGGGATGCTCGGCCGAGCGGATCACGCCCTTTTCGCGGTCGGTGTCGAGTTCCTCCCAACGCGCCGACTGGCTGAACGCGGTCTGGGTGGGCACGCCACCGGGGGCCGCGCGGAAGAAATTGCGGACTTCCTCGCTATTGGTGCGGCCAATGTCCCAGCGGGCGAGCGCAGCCGCCATGGTCGGGGCGTGAACGGTGGGCAGCGACGTATCGACCAGCCCGGCGCGTTCGAGTTCGCCCAATATCGCCATGATGCCACCGGCGCGATGGACATCCTCCATATGCACGTCCTGCTTGGCGGGCGCGACCTTGCACAGGCACGGCACCCGGCGCGACAAACGATCGATATCGGCCATGGTGAAATCGACCCCGCCTTCATGCGCGGCGGCGAGCAGATGGAGGACGGTGTTGGTCGAACCGCCCATGGCGATGTCGAGGCTCATCGCATTTTCGAACGCGGCGAAGCTGGCGATGGTGCGGGGCAGGGCGGTGTCGTCGTCCTGCTCATAATAGCGTTTGGCGAGATCGACGATGACATGGCCCGCCTCGCGGAACAGCCGTTCGCGGTCCGAATGGGTGGCGAGCGTCGAACCGTTGCCCGGCAGCGACAGCCCCAGCGCTTCGGTCAGGCAGTTCATCGAATTGGCGGTGAACATGCCCGAACAACTGCCGCAGGTCGGGCAGGCGGAGCGTTCGATCGTCTGCACTTCCTCGTCGGTATAGCTTTCGTCGGCGGCGACGACCATCGCGTCGACCAGGTCGAGTGCGACCTCCTTGCCGCGCATCAAGACCTTGCCGGCTTCCATCGGCCCGCCGGAGACGAAGACGGCGGGGATGTTGAGGCGCATCGCGGCCATCAACATGCCGGGCGTGATCTTGTCGCAATTGGAGATGCAGACCATCGCGTCGGCGCAATGGGCGTTGACCATATATTCGACGCTGTCGGCGATCAGATCCCGGCTGGGCAGCGAGTAGAGCATCCCGCCATGGCCCATGGCGATGCCGTCATCGACCGCGATGGTGTTGAATTCCTTGGCGACGCCGCCTGCTGCCTCGATCTCGCGCGCGACGAGCTGGCCGAGGTCTTTGAGGTGGACATGGCCCGGCACGAACTGGGTGAAGCTGTTGACCACCGCGATGATCGGCTTGCCGAAATCCTCGTCCTTCATCCCCGTCGCGCGCCACAGGCCGCGCGCGCCCGCCATGTTGCGGCCGTGGGTGGTGGTGCGTGAACGATAGGCAGGCATGATGGCGGTCCTTTAGGGCTTTGAGGCGGCCCCTCTACAGCGCAGGGGCCAGCTTTGGAACAAATTATTCCTTTTGCCCGCCCTGCACGCCATTTTCTTACGCCGCCGTGCCGCTCTCCTGGAGCAGGGCCATGCGCAGGCACTGGCAGACGATCTCGTCGCGCTGGTTGCGCAGGCGATGGGTGAAGGTGACGATGCCTGCGCCGGGCCGCGATTTGCTGGGCTTCAAGTCGGTGACTTCGGAGTCGCAGCGCAGCGTGTCGCCGATGAAGACGGGCTTTGGCATCACCAGCTTGTCATAGCCTAGGTTCGCGACCAGCGTGCCCAGCGTCGTGTCGCCCACCGACAGCCCGATCATCAGCGCGAAGGTGAAGGTGCCGTTGACGAGGATCTGGCCGAACTCGCTGGCCTTGGCGAACTCGGCGTCGAGATGCAGCGGCTGCGGATTATGCGTCATCGTCGTGAACAGGAGATTGTCGGTCTCCGTCACGGTGCGGCGGATATCGTGGACGATCGTGTCGCCGATGGTCCACTGATCGTAAAAGCGCCCGGCCATGTTTTTCCCTTAACTTCGCATATTTCCCGCAGTTTTTGACATTATATGCCACGCTGGGGACTGAATATTTCAAACGGAGGCGCGACCCGCATCATAGCCTGAAAGGCAGGATGTAGGACAGCGGCTATGCGGTTTTGGCGATCTTGGCCAACAACACGCCTTCGCTCACCTGTCCGCCCTCGGCGGCGTTCAGTTCCGCGACGGTGCCATCGAAGGGGGCGATCAGGCTATGCTCCATCTTCATGGCTTCGAGCGTCAGGAGTTTCTGGCCTTTGACCACAGCGTCACCCGCCGCGACCGCTACCGCGATGATGCGGCCGGGCATGGGGGAAAGGATTGCGCCGTCGGAGGCTGCTCCGCCTGCGCCACCCGCGGTGCGCCAGGGGGCCAGCCGCCAGACCTGTCCGCCTTGCGCGATCAGCACATCTTCACGGTTCGGCTCAGCATCTCCCCCGCGCGGATCGAAGGCAATGGTCACGGTTTCGCCATCCAGCAGGAAAGCCGCCTCTGCCCGCACCGGCGCATTGAGGCGGAAGCCAGCCAAGGCACCACCCGATGTCAGAGCGGTAGCAGCATCGGCCAAGGCATCGGCATCGGGCCGAAGCGGGGGCATCAAGGCATCGCCCTCTCGCGCAATCAGCCCGGTATCGAGTCTGGCAGCCACGAAGTCGGGATTCTCCAACGCCTTGACCAGAAAACCCGCATTGGTCTTGAGCGGCCAGATCGCGGTATCGTCCAGTGCGGCTGCGAGGGTGTGCCTGGCGTCGTTGCGGGTCGGGCCATGGGCGATCATCTTGGCGATCATCGGGTCGTAGAAGGGCGAAATCTCCGCACCTTGTTCAACCCCAGTGTCGATACGGCAACCCTCGCCCAGATCGAACGTATCGAGACGCCCGATGGAGGGCAGGAAGCCCTTGATCGGATCTTCCGCGTACAGCCGCGCCTCCATGGCGTGGCCGTTGATGCAGAGGTCATCTTGGGCCAGCGGCAGCGGTTCGCCCGACGCGACGCGCAACTGCCATTCGACCAGATCGACGCCCGTGATTTCCTCGGTCACGGGATGTTCGACCTGAAGCCGTGTGTTCATTTCCATGAACCAGATGCGATCGGCGCGCAGGCCTTCGCTGCCGTCGGCGATGAACTCGATCGTGCCTGCGCCGACATAGTCGACCGCCTTGGCAGCGCGGACGGCGGCAGAGCAGATGGCTTCGCGGGTCGCTTCGTCCATGCCGGGGGCTGGGGCTTCCTCGATCACCTTCTGGTGGCGGCGCTGGAGCGAGCAGTCGCGTTCGAACAGGTGGACGACATTGCCATGACTGTCGCCGAAGACCTGCACCTCGATATGGCGCGGGTTGGTGACCCATTTTTCGAGCAGGACATGATCATTGCCGAAGCTGGACGCGGCTTCGCGCTGGCAGGAGGTAAGCGCGTCGGCGAAGTCGGCCGGGGCGTCGACCTTGCGCATCCCCTTGCCGCCGCCGCCTGCGACGGCCTTGATGAGGACGGGGTAGCCGATGGCGTCGGCTTGCGCCGCGAGATGGGCGGGGGACTGGTCCGCGCCGAGATAGCCGGGCGTGGTGGGAACGCCTGCATTTTGCATCAATTGCTTGGCGGCGTCCTTGAGACCCATGGCGGTGATGGAGGACGGGTTGGGGCCGACCCAAATGAGGCCCGCGTCGATGACGGCCTGCGCGAACTCGGCATTTTCGGACAGGAAGCCGTAGCCGGGGTGGATCGCCTGCGCGCCGGTCTCGCGCGCGGCGGCGATGATGCGGTCGCCCATAAGGTAGGATTCGCGCACCGGGGACGGGCCGATATGGACGGCTTCGTCGGCGGAGCGGACGTGGAGGGCGTTCGCGTCGGCGTCGGAATAGACGGCCACGGTGCGGATGCCCATGGCCCGCGCGGTGCGGATGATACGGCAGGCGATTTCGCCGCGATTGGCGATGAGGAGGGATTGGATCATGATACTGTCCTTCCTGCCCCTCCACCGTTCGGCTGCGCCGAACGGTCCCCCTCCCCGAGCAAGCTCGGGGAGGAATGGAAGGGCAATGTCGCTGAAAATCCTCCCCGAGCTTGCCTCGGGGAGGGGGACCATGCGAAGCATGGTGGAGGGGTGATGGCGCGATGCTGAAAGATTGGGCGCCCAAGGCACGAACAGCCACTGTGCGCAAAGCGCGGCAATTGCGGCGCGCGATGACGCTGCCGGAAGTGCTTGTCTGGCAAGGTCTTCGTGCGCGACCGAACGGTCTGAAATTTCGTCGGCAGCATCCGAGCGGGCCTTATATTCTGGATTTTTATTGCAGCGATGCACGGCTCGCGATCGAGATTGATGGCGAGGGCCATGCCGACAGATCGCAAATCGAGCGGGATGCTGAACGTGACCGATGGTTTGCCGAAGCGAACATCCATACACTGCGCATTGCCGCGCGGGACGTGTTGGCTGATCTGGATGCGGTCATGCGACACATCGTGGCTGAAGCGGTGGCGCGATTGCCCCTCCACCATCCGGCTGCGCCGGACGGTCCCCCTCCCCCAGACAAGCTGGGGGAGGAATTTTAGGGGGGTGCCCACCCCCGTCACATCCGAAACAGACCGAATTGCGCCTTGTCCGGTACCGGCGCATTCAGCGCCGCGGCGAAGGCCAGTCCCAACACATCGCGCGTTTGTGCCGGGTCGATGACGCCGTCGTCCCACAGGCGCGCGGTGGCGTAATAGGGGTTGCCTTCTTCCTCATATTTCTGGCGGACGGGGACTTTGAAGGCTTCGGCTTCCTCCGCGCTCCATTTGCTTGCGTCGCGGTGGACGGTGGCCAGCACGGACGCGGCCTGTTCGCCGCCCATCACGCTGATGCGCGCGTTGGGCCAGGTGAAGAGGAAGCGGGGTTGGTAGGCGCGGCCGCACATGCCGTAATTGCCCGCGCCGAAGCTGCCGCCGATCAGGACGGTGACCTTGGGCACCTGCGCGGTGGCGACGGCAGTGACGAGTTTGGCGCCATGTTTGGCGATCCCCTCCGCCTCATATTTGCCGCCGACCATGAAGCCGGAGATATTCTGAAGGAAGAGCAAAGGGATGCGGCGCTGGCAGGCGAGTTCGATGAAATGCGCGCCCTTTTGCGCGCTTTCGCTAAATAGGACGCCATTATTGGCGAGGATCGCCACCGGCATTCCCCAGATATGGGCGAAGCCGCAGACCAAGGTGGTGCCGTAGAGCGCCTTGAACTCGTGAAACTCGCTGCCGTCGACGATCCGCGCGATGATTTCGCGCACGTCATAGGGCGCGCGGACATCGTCTGGGATGATGCCGTAGAGGTCGCTGGCATCATATTTGGGCGGGCGGGGTTCGCGCAGATTAAGGTCGGGCTTGCGATCGGGTTGCAGGGTCGAGACGATGTCGCGGACGATGGTGAGGGCATGATCGTCGCTGTCGGCGACATGATCGACCACGCCCGATTTGCGGCCGTGTAGGTCGCCGCCGCCCAGATCCTCGGCGGTGATGACTTCGCCGGTCGCGGCCTGTACCAGCGGCGGGCCGGCGAGGAAGATCGTCCCCTGATTGCGGACAATGATGGTTTCGTCGGACATGGCGGGAACATAGGCGCCGCCCGCCGTGCAGCTGCCCATGACGCAGGCGATCTGGGGGATGCCCTGCGCCGACAGGTTCGCCTGATTATAGAAGATGCGGCCGAAATGGTCGCGGTCGGGGAACACTTCCGCCTGATTGGGCAGGTTCGCGCCGCCGCTATCGACCAGATAGATGCAGGGCAGGCGGTTTTCGAGCGCGATTTCCTGCGCGCGCAGATGCTTCTTGACGGTGACGGGGTAATAGGTGCCGCCCTTCACCGTGGCGTCGTTGCAGCCGATCATGACCTGACGGCCCGACACCCGGCCGATCCCGGCGATCAGGCCCGCGCCGGGGACTTCGTCGCCATAGAGGCCGTTGGCGGCAAGCTGGCCGATTTCGAGGAAGGGCGAGCCGGGATCGAGCAGGCGCTCGACGCGGTCGCGGGGCAGGAGTTTGCCGCGCGCTGTGTGTTTGTCGCGCGCGCTGGCGGAGCCGCCTTGCGCGGCGGTGGCGACCTTGGCACGCAATTCGTCGGCCAGGGCGCGGTTGTGTGCGCTGTTCGCGCGGAAGGCGTCGCTATCGCGCAGGACTTTGGTGTCGAGGATGGGTGCGGTCATATGGTTCTTACCCTGTATTGCGGGCCTGCGCCCCTCCACCGCCCTTCGGGCGGTCCCCCTCCCCGAGCAAGCTCGGGGAGGATCATTAAGCGCCGATGACCTCGCGGCCGATCAACATGCGGCGGATTTCGTTGGTGCCGGCGCCGATGTCGAGCAGCTTGGCATCGCGCAGATAGCGTTCGACCGGCCAATCCTTGGTATAGCCCGCGCCGCCCAAGGCCTGCACCGCTTCCAGCGCGACCTTCACCGCATTTTCCGATGCCAGCAGGATCGCACCCGCCGCGTCGAAGCGGGTTGTGCGCCCGCCGTCACAGGCCTTGGCGACGGCATAGACATAGGCGCGCGCGCTGTTGAGCGCGACATACATGTCGGCGATCTTGGCCTGCATCAATTGGAACGTGCCGATCGCTTTGCCGAATTGCTTGCGGTCGCGGACATAGGGGATGACGGTGTCGAGACAGGCTTGCATGATGCCAAGCTGTATGCCCGCCAGCACCGTGCGCTCATAGTCGAGGCCCGACATCAAGATGCCGACGCCGCCATTGAGCGCCCCCATGATATTGTCTTCCGGCACTTCGCAATCGTCGAAGATCAGTTCGGCGGTGGGGCTGCCGCGCATGCCCATCTTGTCGATCTTCTGGCCGATGGAAAAGCCCTTCATCCCCTTTTCGATAAGGAAGGTCGTCAGGCCTTTACTGCCTTTGCCGGTGCGGGCGTAGACGACCAGCGTGTCGGCATAGGGCGCATTGGTGATCCAGAATTTGGTGCCGTTGAGGATATAGCGGTCGCCGCGCTTTTCCGCCTTCAGCGTCATCGACACGACGTCCGAACCAGCGCCTGCTTCGGACATGGCGAGGCTGCCGACATGCTCGCCGGAGATGAGCTTGGGGAGATATTTCGCCTTTTGCGCGTCGCTGCCCCAGCGGCGGATCTGGTTGACGCAGAGGTTGGAGTGGGCGCCATAGGACAGGCCGATCGAAGCGGAGGCGCGCGCGACTTCCTCTTGTGCGACTACATGGTCGAGATAGCCGAGGCCAAGGCCGCCCCATTCCTCCTCGACCGTGATCCCGTGCAGGCCAAGGGCTCCCATTTGCGGCCACAGGTCGCGGGGGAACCAATCCTTGGCGTCGATTTCGGCGGCCAACGGCGCGATCTTGTCAGCGGCGAAGCGTGCGGTGCTTTCGCGGATCATGTCGGCGGTTTCGCCCAGGGCGAAATCGAAATTGCTCATTGGCCTCTCCTATTTGCACCAAGACTAACGTAGCCAGCCGCCAATTCAAAATTGAAAGAATTGGCAGGGTGTTATAGATGGTATCTATGATCGAACGCTATCAGCTCCGTTATTTCCTGGCCGTGGTTGACCATGGCAATTTTTCGCGGGCGGCGGGGCATTGCAATGTGGCGCAGCCGACGCTCTCGGTGGGTATCGCCAAGCTGGAGCGGGCGCTGGGTGGAGCGTTGTTCCTGCGGTCTGGGCATCGGGTCGAACTGACGCAAGCGGGGTCGCGCCTGCTGGCTCATGCACGACGGATCGAAGGCGAGTTCAACCTGGCGCAGCAGGTGCTGGCAGGCGCAGCGCAAGGGCCGCTGACGCGGATGGGAGTGATCCGCAGCCTGCCCGGTGCGACGATCGCAGCGATCACGCGCGCGGCGCGCGGCATCGATCCCGACGCGCGGCTGGAACTGGTGGAAGGAACCGAACGCGAATTGCTGGGCCATGTTGCGCGGGGGCGGATCGACTGTGCGCTGACGTTGGTCGGGCGGGGCAGCGACCGGTTTTTGGAAGAGCCGTTGCGCGAGGAGGGCTATGCGCTGGCGGTGCCGCTGGATCACCCGGCCGCCGCGCAGGCCTCGGTCGCGGCCGAAACGCTGAACGAGGATGTGATGATCGTGCGGCGGCATTGCGAAGTTCTGTCGGACACCAGCCGCTTCTTTACCGAACGCGGCGTGCGGCCGCATTTCGCCTATCGGTCAGTCAACGACGAACGGGTGATGCAGATGGTGGCGGCAGGGGTGGGCATCACGCTGATGCCGACCAGCTATGCCGCGCCCGATGTTGCCCGGCCCCGGCTGGCGGGGTTCGACCAGACCCGCACCATCGGGCTGCTCTATGCCACGACGTCCGAAGCGCTGGCGGCGTCACCCCCGCCGATCGTGGCTGCGGCGCGCAGCGTGTTGGCGGACTGATCAGGCGCGCGGGGCGAGGCCGCCGATCAATATATCAACCATCGCGTCGGCGATCTCGCTTGGGGTCAATGGCCCGTCCGGCGCATGCCAGCGGCCGGGCCAGTTGAGCGCACCCGCCAAGGTGAAGGCCGTCATCCGCACATCGACCGGTGCGATCGAGCCGTCGGCGATCCCGTCCTCAATCAGCGCCCGGATCGACAGGTCGATCGCCCGCTTGCGCGCACGAAATAGCGCCGCGCCTTCGGGGGAGAGAAATTCGTCGCCGGTGCGCACCACGCATCGACCGAAATCGTCCATCATCACCAGCGCATAGCTGCGCAGGACACTGAGTAGTCGGGCGAGGCCATCGCCGGGCTGCGCGCGGGCGGTGTCGGCGGCAGCGCTGAGCAGTTCCAGCCCGCGCGTCACGCATTCGATCAGCACCTGCTCCTTATTGCCCAGATAATGATAGATGGTCGGCTTGCTGATCCCCAGGCTCGCCGCGACATCATCGAGCGAGGTCGCGTGGAAACCGCGCGCGTTGAACATCCGCACGGCCGCACGCAGCACGGCTTCGCGCTTTTGCTCGCGGTCACGCTCGCGCTCTTCGCGCGATCGGAAGGGGGAGGGGGCAGCATTGGGCAGAGGCAAGCTATTCTCCTTACCGCTCCACCCTTGACAAGAAACCCTTCGATAATCAATATACCTGTGAGTATATAGGAGACGAATGGGTTTTATGCTGACGGAAATTCAGACGGCCATTCGCGACACGGTGCGCAGTTTTGCGCAGGAGACCATCCTTCCGCATAGCGTGCGCTTCGAGGCGGAGGGTGGCTATCCGCCCGAATTGTTCGAGGAGATGGCAGGCCTCGGCCTATGGGGCATGACCGCGCCGGAAAGCTATGGCGGGGCGGAGGCGGACGCGGTGTCCTACGCGCTGGCGCTCATCGAACTGGCGGCGGCGGACGGGGCGTTGTCCACGATAGTTTCCATCCAGAACAGCATCCTTGTGTCCGGCTTGCTCAAGGATGGTAGCGAGGCGCAGAAGGCGCGCTTCCTGCCCGACCTGATCGGTGGGCGGACCATCGGTGCCTTTGCGCTGACTGAGGCCGATGCCGGGTCCGATGCGTCGGCCGTGCGCACCCGCGCGACCAAGGTCGATGGCGGCTGGCGCATCAACGGGTCCAAACAGTTCATCACGTCGGGCAAGATCGCCGGGCTGGTGATGGTTGCCGCCGTGACCGATCCCGATGCGGGCAAGAAGGGTCTGTCCGTATTCATCGTGCCGACCGACCGGCCCGGTTTCAGCGTCGATAAGGTCGAGCATAAATTGGGGCAGGGCGCGTCGGACACCTGTGCGCTGCGGTTCGATGACATGTTCGTTGAGGATGATTTGCTGATCGGCCAGCCGGGGCAGGGCTATCGCATTGCCCTCGCCAATCTGGAAACCGGGCGCATCGGCATCGCCGCGCAATGCGTCGGCATGGCGCAGGCGGCAATGGACATTGCGGTCGCCTATGCCAAGGATCGCAAGAGTTTCGGCAAGCCGATCATCGAGCATCAGGCGGTGGGCTTTCGCCTCGCCGACCTCGCCACCCGATTGGAAGCGGCGCGGCAACTGGTACTGAACGCGGCGCGGGTCAAGGATGCGGGTCTGCCCTGCCTGACCGAAGCGTCGATGGCCAAGCTGTTCGCGTCGGAAGCCGCCGAACAGATCGTATCGGGGGCGCTCCAGACGCTCGGCGGCTATGGCTATCTGGAAGAATATGGCGTCGCCAAAATTTATCGCGATGTGCGTGTGTGCCAGATTTACGAAGGCACATCGGACATCCAGCGCATGGTCATCGCGCGCAGTCTTTGAGTGAGTTGGAGTTACGCGTAAATAATATCGTTCGTGCTGAGTAGGGGCTGAGCGAAGTCGAAGCCCCATATCGAAGCATTTGGCGCAATCCTTCGATACGCCATTTCGACTTCGCTCAATGGCTACTCAGGACGAACGGTTCTTATTACAGTCATTTGCGCGCGATAGCAGTTTTTAGGAGAAGAAGATGCAGGACGATCCGGTAGTCATCGCCAGCTATGCCCGCACGCCGATGGGCGGGTTTCAGGGTGCCTTGTCCGGCCTCAAGGCCACGGAACTGGGCGCGGCAGCAGTCAAGGCGGCGGTCGAGCGCGCAGGCGTTTCGGTCGATGCGGTCGATCGTATCTATATGGGCTGCGTCCTGCCTGCGGGCCTGGGGCAGGCGCCGGCGCGGCAGGCGGCTTTGGGTGCGGGGCTTGGCCTCAACACCGAAGCCACCACCGTCAACAAAATGTGTGGCTCCGGCATGCAGGCCGCGATCATGGCGCATGAGGCGCTTAGCTCTGGCGCGGTCGATGTCGTGATTGCGGGCGGCATGGAGAGCATGACCAATGCGCCTTATGCGCTGCCCAAGCATCGTAGCGGGGCGCGGATCGGCCATGACCGGATCATCGACACGATGATGATGGACGGGCTGGAAGATGCCTATGAGCCGGGCAAGGCGATGGGCGTGTTCGCCGAGGAAGCGGTGCGCGACTATCAGTTCACCCGTCAGGATCAGGATGATTATGCCATCCGCTCACTCGAACGCGCCAATGCGGCAATCGGCAGCGGTGCCTTCGTGCGCGAGATTACGCCGGTGACGGTCAAGGGCCGGGGTGGCGATACGATCGTCGATACCGACGAACAGCCGGGCAAGGCGCGGCCGGACAAGATTCCCGGCCTCAAGCCCGCCTTCGTCAAGGATGGCACGATCACGGCGGCCAACGCCTCGTCCATTTCGGACGGTGCAGCCGCGCTGGTGATGACGCGGCAGAGCGTCGCGGACAAGCAAGGCATGAAGGTCGTCGCCCGCGTGGTCGCGACCGCAGGGCACGCCCATGAGCCATCGAAATTCACCACGGCCCCGGTTCCGGCGATGCGCAAGCTGCTGGAAAAGGCAGGCTGGTCGGTGGACGATGTCGATCTATTCGAGGTCAACGAAGCCTTTGCCGTCGTCGCGATGATCGCTGCCAAGGAATTGGGCATTCCGGCGGAGAAGCTGAACGTCAATGGCGGCGCGACCGCGCTTGGCCATCCGATCGGCGCATCGGGCGCGCGCATCGTCGCGACGCTGATCGGCGCGCTGGAAACGCGCGGGTTGAAGCGCGGCGTCGCCAGCCTGTGTATCGGCGGTGGCGAAGCGACGGCGATGGCGATCGAGCTGGTCTGATATTTTAGGGGTTGGATGTTATGGATATCAACGGGTTATCGGCCATTGTTACGGGCGGCGCTTCGGGCCTCGGCCGGGCGACCGCGACGATGCTGGCGGCGCAGGGCGCGAAGGTTGCGATCTTCGACTTGAACGAGGAAGCGGGCAAGGCCGTCGCGGCGGAATTGGGCGGGGTTTATGTCTCGGTCAATGTCGCCGATGATGCCAGCGTCGCCGCCGGTCTGGACACGGCGCAAGCCGCGCATGGCGTGGCGCGCATCCTGGTCAATTGCGCGGGGATCGCGCCTGCGGTCAAGACCGTGGGCAAGGAGAATGCGCCGCATCCGCTCGACACGTTCGCCAAGACGGTGACCGTCAACCTGATCGGCACGTTCAACGTCATTTCCAAATTCTCCGCACGGCTGGCTGCGGCGGAAGAGATTGACGGCGAGCGCGGCGTCATCGTCAATACCGCATCGGTCGCGGCCTATGACGGGCAGATCGGGCAGGCGGCCTATAGCGCGTCGAAGGGCGGCGTCGTCGGCATGACCCTGCCAATCGCGCGCGACCTGGCGCAACATAAGATCCGCGTCATGACGATCGCGCCGGGCATTTTCTTGACGCCGATGCTCGAAGCTTTCCCGCAGCATGTGCAGGATGCGCTGGGCGCGCAGGTGCCGCACCCCAGTCGCCTGGGCAAACCGGCGGAATATGCGCAACTGGTGGAGTCCATCGTCCGCAATCCGATGCTGAACGGCGATGTCATCCGCCTGGACGGCGCGATCCGCATGGCGCCGCGCTGATGGACGGGATCGCCTTTACGGTCGAGGACGGCATCGGGCGAATCACGCTTGATCGGCCAGAGGCAGGCAACGCCATCACCCTGCCGCTGGCGCGCGCGCTGCTGGCGGCAGCGATCCGCTGCCAGACCGACGCAGCGATCCGGTGCATCGTCCTGACCGGCAATGGGCGGCTATTCTGCGCGGGCGGCGATGTGCAATTGCTCGCAGGTGCGGGCGACAAGCGATCGGAAGTGCTGAGCGAATTGATCGCGACCTTTCATGCCGCCGTCGCCCGGCTGGCGCGCGCGCCCAAGCCGCTGGTGACGCTGGTCAATGGCCCGGCGGCGGGTGCAGGCTTCAGCCTGGCGATGCTGGGCGACGTCGTGATTGGTGCGCGCTCGGCGCATTTTACCGCCGCTTATGGCGCGATCGGCCTGACGCCGGATGGTGGCCTTAGCTGGTTGCTGCCGCGCCTGGTGGGGTTGCGCAAGGCGCAGGACATCATCCTGACCAACCGCCGGATCAAGGCCGAGGAGGCCGAGGCGATCGGGCTGGTCACGCGGATCGTCGATGACGAAGCGCTGGCCGACGAAGGCCTGCGCGTCGCCACCGCGCTCGCCGATGCGCCGATGGCGGCGTTGGCCGCCAGCCGCGCGCTGCTGGCCGACAGTTTCGAGACCGGGTTGGAGACGCAGCTGGACCGCGAATTGCGGAGCATGGCGGCGGCAGGCGCGGGACGGGAAAGTGAAGAGGGGCTGAGCGCATTGCTTGCAAAACGCCCCGCCAATTTCAGGGGAGTTTGAGACCATGGCCGACGCCTATATCGTAGAAGCCGTCCGTACCGCCGGTGGCCGTGCCCGCAAGGGCGGCCTGATCGACGTGCATCCCGCCGATCTTGGCGCGACCATCCTCAATGCGCTGGTCGATCGCACGGGTGTCGATCCCGCTGCGATCGAGGATGTCATCGTCGGCTGCGTCAGCCAGGCAGGCGAACAGGCCTTTGCCTTTGGCCGCAACCTGGTGCTGGCGTCGAAGCTGCCCGACAGCGTGCCCGCCGTGACGATCGACCGGCAATGCGGTTCCTCGCAACAGGCGCTGCATTTCGCGGCGCAGGCGATTATGTCCGGTACGCAGGATCTGGTGATTGCCGCGGGCGCGGAAAGCATGACCCGGGTGCCGATGGGCTCCAACTATCAGCTTCACGCGGCGGCGGGCGTCGGCATCGGGCCATGGCCCAAGAGCATCCAGAACCGCTATGGTGTGGCCGAGTTCAGCCAGTTCCATGGCGCGCAGATGATTGCCAACAAATATGGCTTCACCCGCGAGGATATGGACGCTTTTGCGCTGGCCAGCCATGCCAAGGCGGCCGCGGCGATCGATAGCGGCGCGTTCAAGGACGAGATCGTTGGCGTGGAGACGCCCGAAGGCCTGTTCGATACCGATGACGGCGTGCGCCGCGGCGGCACGATGGAGGCGATGGCCAGCGTCAAGACGCTGGAGGAGGGCGGCACGATCACGGCGGCCAATGCCAGCCAGATGACCGATGGCGCTTCGGGCGTGCTGGTGGCGAGCGAGGCAGCGATCAAGCGCTTCAACCTCAAGCCCATTGCGCGCATCGTCAACCTGACGGTGACGGCGGGCGACCCGGTGATCATGCTGGAAGAGCCGATTCCGGCGACCCGGCGTGCGTTCGAACGGTCGGGCCTTAGCCTCAGCGACATCGACCTGTTCGAGGTCAACGAAGCCTTCGCCGCGATCCCGATGGCATGGCTCAAGGCGATCGGTGCTGACCCGGCGAAGCTCAACGTCCATGGTGGCGCGATCGCGCTGGGCCATCCGCTGGGTGCCAGCGGCACCAAGCTGATGACCACTTTGATTCATGCCCTGCGCGCCAAGGGCAAGCGCTATGGCTTGCAGACGATGTGCGAAGGCGGCGGCGTTGCCAATGTGACGATCGTGGAAGCGCTGTAATGGGGATCAGGACACGCTTTACCGATCTGTGCGGGATCGAGCATCCGATCGTGCAGGGCGGCATGATGTGGGTCGGCCGGGCGGAACTGGCCGCGGCCGTCTCCAATGCCGGTGGCTTGGGCATATTGACCGCGCTGACCCAGCCGACGCCCGACGATCTGCGGCGCGAAATCGATCGCTGCCGCACGATGACCGACAAGCCGTTCGGGGTGAACCTGACCATATTGCCGTCGGTCAATCCGCCGCCTTATGCCGAATATCGCAAGGCTATCATCGACAGCGGGGTCAAGATCGTCGAGACGGCAGGGCATAAGCCGCAGGAGCATGTCGATGATTTCAAGGCGCATGGCGTCATCGTCGTCCATAAATGCACGGCCGTCCGTCATGCTCTATCGGCGCAGCGGATGGGCGTGGATGCGATCTCGATCGACGGGTTCGAATGTGCGGGGCATCCGGGCGAGGATGATATTCCGGGGCTGATCCTGATCCCGGCGGCGGCCGACAAGATGACGATCCCGATGATCGCGAGTGGCGGCTTCGGCGACGGGCGCGGCCTTGCCGCGGCGCTGGCGCTGGGGGCGGATGGCATCAACATGGGCACGCGCTTCTGCGCGACGGTGGAAGCGCCGATCCATGACAATGTGAAGCAGTTTCTGGTCGATAATGACGAGCGGGGGACGAACCTGATCTTCCGCAAATTCCACAATACGGGGCGCGTCGCCAAGAATAGCGTGTCGGATCAGGTGGTCGAAATATCGTCGCGCGAGGGTGCAGTGTTTCAGGACATCCAGCCGCTCGTATCGGGCGCCAAGGGACGGGTTGCGCTGGAAACGGGCGATCTGGACGCGGGGCTGGTCTGGGCTGGGCAGGTGCAGGGCCTGATCCACGACATCCCGACCTGCGACGCGCTGGTAAAGCGCATCGTGGCGGATGCCGAGGCGATCATCCGCGGTCGGTTGAACGAGATGCTGAGCGGCGAACGGGTCGCCGCCTGAGCGTCATTCTTCGATCAGGATAGCCGCATAGGGAGGAAGGTTGTCTGGCGCTGCGCAATTGGCGGCGCTCAGGATGCGACCTGACCCGTCAACGCTCGCGGGCCAGTTGATGGCCTCGCGCGACAGGTTGAAGACGCAGAGCAAAGACTGATCGCTGCTGGTCCGGCGGAAGGCTAGGCAGGCTGCGTCGGCAACCAATATGGCGAGCGCACCATGACGCAGTGCCGGGTTGGCCTTGCGCAGCGCCAGCATGGTGCGGGTGAAGGTGAGTAGGGAGTCGGGGTCGGCCTCCTGCGCGTCCACCGCCAGCGCGAGATGGGCGTCGCCATGGGGGAGCCAGGGTTCGACGCTGGAAAAGCCCGCCTGTATGGCATCGGCCGACCAGGGCAGCGGCGTGCGCGCGCCATCGCGCGACAGGGTGAGCGGCCAGTTGGCGATGGCTTCGGGATCTTGCAATCGCTCGAACGGGATGTCGACCTGAGTGATCCCCAGTTCCTCGCCCTGATAGAGGATGGCGTTGCCGCGTAGCGCCATCAGCAGAACCATCTTCATGCGCGCAAAGGCAGGGCGATCTTCGGGCGCGCACCAGCGCGAGAGCGCGCGCGGCGCATCGTGATTCTCGAACGCCCAGGTGGGCCAGCCCATGCCCGGCTCGTCGGGCCATTGGTCGACCGTCTCCGCCACCAGCGCTGGCGTGAGCGCGGGCGCGTAGAGGAAGGTGAAGCCATAGGCGCTGTTGAGGCGATGATCACCGGCGGTAAAGGCCTTCATCTCCTGCTCGGCGAGTGCGCCGCCCACTTCGGCGACCGTGAAGATCGCACCATATTCATCACATAAGGCGCGGATGCGTTCCACGAAGGGGACGATGGCGGGATGCGACTGGCTGTAGCGTTTGATTTGAAAATCAAAGGGCCGGGTGCGGGGGCTGCCATCGTCGGGCGCAGGGGGATTGTCGCGCAATTCCGGGTCGTGCATTGCGTGGTTGAGCGCATCGAGGCGGAAGCCATCGACCCCGCGGTCCAGCCAGAAGCGCATGACGTCCAGCAACGCATTTTGAACCATCGGGTTATGGACGTTGAGCTGCGGCTGGCTGGCCAGGAATTGGTGCATATAATATTGGCCGCGCCGCGCGTCCCAGGTCCAGGCCGGGCCGCCGAATACCGATTGCCAATTATTGGGCGGGCTGCCGTCGGCCTTGGGATCGGCCCAGACATACCAGTCGGCCTTGGCATTGGTGCGGTCGGCCCGGCTCTGCACGAACCAGTCGTGCAGGTCGGAACTATGGGCATAGACCTGATCGATCGTGACTTTGAGGCCCAGCGCATGGGCGCGGGCGATAAGCGCGTCGAAATCGCCAAGCGTGCCGAAGATCGGATCAACGCCACAATAATCGGCGATATCATAGCCGAAATCGCGCATCGGCGAGGTGAAGAAGGGCGATATCCAGATCGCATCCACGCCCAATTTGGCGACATGCTCCAATCGCTGGGTGATGCCGTTCAGGTCACCCACGCCGTCATGATTGCTGTCCTGAAAGCTGCGCGGATAAATCTGGTAGATCACCGCGCCCTTCCACCAGGGCTGATCGGTCTGCGGGGACGCTGCTGTCATGGCTGGCCTTTGCGGGTCAGGGAGTGGCGGTGGACGAAAATATCGACACACTCTTGCATGCCGGACGGGAGAGGTGAAGCCTGCGCATATCGTCGGTAGAATGCAGGACCCTCACAATGGCTATCACCATCACCGCTTTTGCCCAATCGCCCGATCGCGGCCGGGGGCTGGCACGCGATATGGGGGTCAGATGGGCCTTGGAGGAAGTGGGCCAGCCTTATGCGGTTCGCTTGTTATCCTTTGCGGCGATGAAGGAGGCCGCGCATCGGTCGCTGCATCCATTCGGGCAAATCCCGACCTATGAGGAAGGGGATTTGAGGCTGTTCGAATCCGGCGCGATCATCCTCCACATCGCACAGCAGCATCCCGGCCTGTTGCCGGACGATGACGTTGCGCGGGGGCGGGCCATCAGTTGGATGTTCGCGGCGCTCAGCACGGTCGAGCCCGCGATCCTCCATCGTGAAAGCGCCATGTTCACGGAACGCGACAAGCCTTGGCACGCGGAACGTCTGCAGATGATGGACGATCAGATTCAGCACCGTCTCGACGCCCTGTCAAAGCATTTGGGTGATGCGGAATGGCTTGACGGTGCGTTCAGCGCGGGCGATTTGCTGATGGTGACTGTGCTGCGTCGGCTGACCACGTCCGGCCTGCTGACCGCCTATCCCAATTTATGTGCCTTTGTCGCCCGTGGCGAGGCGCGCCCATCCTTTCAGCACGCCTTCGCCGATCAGTTGGCCGTTTTCGCGCAGTCATCATAAAGGCAGCCGAACGCTGTCCGCAAAGCATGGATCAGCAAGTGATTCGCCGAGTCGCAATCAGCGATCGCCTATCACAACGCCACAGGGCGGCGATCAATTCCCCTACGGAAAACGTTGCATTGCGCTACGGATGCAATTTTTGCAATCGCACATCCTGCTTTCGCACTTGCAGCAAAACGCCATTGGAGCGAAAACAAACTCGCCTTTCAGGCATCCTCTCCTAAAACTTTTACGGGCTGGTCTTCGGATCGGCCCTTTTTTTGTCTGGTGGCGTTTCGCCCTCCGGCCCTGCAGGGTCGACGCAGGTGGTTTTGGCTGGGTCGCGCCAGACGACCCCGACTTCGAGATAGGCTTCCAGTTCACGCCAATGCCGGTCCCAGCCCGGTCCCCTCCGGGCGACGGGCACTTCCTGCTCCACCATCTGGCGGGCGCGGGTGATCGGGTTGGCAGGCCGCTGGCCGATCCGCTCGACAATGTCGCGCAGCTCTTGCGGGCGGTCCTTGCTCATGGCTCTGCTTTCCTCCGCCGCGCTATCGCCCGTGCCATGGCGCGGGAATGGCGGAGAGGCAAGGGCGAAGAAGCGGGGTTCAGCGGCGCTGCGGCGCAGCATCCTTAGGCGAGCGCGGTGCCCGCGCGCTGATGATCAACTGATTGAGGCGCAGTTCATCCTGCGCACCGGCGGCACATTGCCGACAAAACCAATCCAGATACCGCGCCAATAACAGCATGGTCTCTCTCCATTTATCTTATGGAGAAAGCATATCATAAATAGGCGGCAGCGGAAGAGCCTATGCTTACTGGTCCGCGCCGATCACGCGATAGAGCAGGATGCGGTTGGTGAGCAGAGCAAGGTCGGTGGCGATCGCCGACTGGCGGGCGGCATAGAGCGTGCGCTGGCTGGTGAGCGTCGTGAGGAAGGTATCGATCCCCGCACGATAGCGATCTTCGGACAAAGCATAGGCCCTCTGGCTGGCAACCACCAGGCGACGCTGAGCTGCCTGCTGCGCGTCGATCGTGCCGTCGCGGGCGAGGGCATCGGCGACTTCCCTGAAAGCGGTCTGGATCGCGCCCTCATATTGCGCCAGCATCATGTCGCGCTGCGCCTTGCTAAAGTCGATATTGCCGCGCACGGGGCCGCCGAAGATCGGCAGGCTCGCCGAAGGGGCGGCCGACCAGGCAAAGGCATCGCCGGTAAAGAGCGAGGATAGGGCCGAACTGGCAACGCCGATCGCCGAGGTCAGGCTGATCCGCGGAAACATCGCCGCGCGCGCCGCGCCGATATCCGCGTTGGCGGCCATGAGCTGATGCTCGGCCTGCAGCACATCGGGACGTTGGAGCAGAATGTCGGAGGTCAGCCCGGCGGGCACTTTGGCAATGCCCGTGATCAGGCTGTCGAGCGAGGCCGGGAGCAGTGCGTCCTCGACGGGCGCGCCCGCGAGCAGGTCGATCGCATTACGGTCCTGCGCCACTTGCGTCACATTGGCGGCGACGTCCGAAGCCGCCTGTTCGACCGTGGTTTGCGCCTGATAGACGTCCAGCTTGCCCGTCAACCCGGCACCGTTGAGCGAACTGACGAGGTCGAGCGTGCGCTGCGCGCTGGCGAGCGTCTGGCGCGAGACGGCGAGCAATTCCTGGTCAGCGGCCAGCGTCGCATAGGCGCTGGCCGTCTCGGCAATGAGCGCGATGCGCGCGGCGCGCGCGCCTTCTTCTGTCGCCAGATAGGATTGCAACGCGGATTCGGACAGGTTGCGCAGCCGCCCGAACAGGTCGATCTCGAACGCGCCAAAGCCGATGTCCGCGCTATAGCTATTCTGTCGCGCATCATTCTGGCGGACGAAGGCGGCACTGGCATCGCCGGTGACGGTGGGAAGCTGGCTGGCACGCTGGATGCGATATTGCGCGCGGGCGGCCTGCACATTGGCCAGCGTCGCGCGCAGGTCGCGATTATTGGTGAGCGCGCGCGCGATCACCGCCTGGAGTTTGGCATCGCCGACCAATTGCGTCCACGGAAGCCCCGCCGCGCCCGCCTGCGCCGGGGTATAAGCGTCGCCCGTGGGCAGGGCCGCTGGAACCGGCGCAGCGGGGCGGACATAGGTCGGGGCCCTGTTGCACCCCGCCAGCGTCAGCGCGCTGGTCAACAGAAGGAGCGAGCGGTTCATGCGGGCAATCCTGCGTCCGGGGCGGGGCTTGGCGGCGGGGCTTTGGCCTTGGCCTTGCTGTCGAACAGCCGCGCGATGGTGACGAAGAAGAGCGGCACATAGAAGATCGCCAGCAAAGTGGCGGTCAACATGCCGCCGACGACCGCCGTGCCGATCGCGACCCGGCTTTGCGCCCCCGCGCCGGTCGCGATGGCGAGCGGAATGACGCCCGCGATGAAGGCCAGCGACGTCATCAGGATCGGGCGGAAGCGCAGCCTCGCGGCCTCGATCGCCGCCGACAGCGGGTCTTTGCCTTGCCGATGCGCGAGTTCGGCAAATTCGACGATCAGAATGGCATTCTTGGCGGCCAGCCCCATGGTGGTGAGCAAGCCCACTTGGAAGAAGATATTATTCTCCAGCCCCCGCGCCCACACCGCGATCACGGCGCCGACGAGGCCAAGCGGCACCACCAGCAACACCGCGATCGGGATCGACCAGCTTTCATACAAAGCGGCAAGGCAGAGGAACACCACCAGCACCGACAGGCCGTAGAGCAGCGGCGCTTGCCCGCCCGACAATTGTTCCTGATAGGACAGCCCGCTCCAGGCATAGCTCGTGCCTGCGGGAAGCTGTTGCTGTAGTTCGACGATACGGTCCATCGCTTCGCCCGAACTGGCTCCCGCTGCCGCCTGACCCTGCAATTCATAGGAGGACTGGCCGTTGAAGCGCGCCAGCGTCGACGGCCCCATCGTCCAGCGTGTGGTCGCAAAGGCCGAGAAGGGCACCATCTCGCCGGTGGATGCGGATCGCACCATCCAATTGTCGAGGTCGGTCGGCAGTGCGCGATAGGGGGCGTCGGCCTGCATGAAGACGCGCTTCACCCGGCCGCGATCCACGAAATCATTGATGTAGCGGCTGCCCCAGGCGGCGCTGAGGACGGAGTCCACATCGCTCTGACTAAGCCCCAGAACGGCGAGCTTTTCGGAATCCACGTCGATCTTGAGCTGCGGCGTATCCTCCAGCGCGGCGGCGCGCACGCCTGCGAGCAGCGGGTCTTTCGCGGCGGCGGCGATCAACTGGTTGCGCAGTTCCAGAAAACGGTCGCGACTGAGTCCGCCGGTGTTGAGCAGTTCGAAGGTGAAGCCATTGGATTGGCCGAGGCCGCGAATGGCGGGCGGCGTCATCGCCAGTACCCTGGCATCGCGAATGGCCGACAATTGCTTGTTCGCGCGCTCGGCAATGCCGCCAGCACTGTTAACCGCGCCCTTGCGATCTTCCCACGGCGCTAGGTTGATGAAGCCCTGCGCGACATTCTCGCCCTGTCCCTGGAAGCTGAATCCGGTCATGATGAAGGCGAAGGCGACATTATCCTTCTCGTCATTCAAAAAGTAGTTCTGGACCTGCGCGGCGGTTTCGGTCGTGCGGCTGGACTTGGCACCGGCGGGCAGCGTCATCTGCACCATTACCTGGCCCTGATCCTCCACCGGCAGGAAGCTGGAGGGCAGGCGCACGAACAGCAGGGCGAGGATGCCAAGGATGACGACATAGCCGACCCAGAACAGCTTGCGGCGTCCCAGCATCTGCTCGGTACGGCGGATATAGCCGTTGGTCAGCCGATCGAACCAGCGGTTGAACTTGCCCGACCAGCCATGATTGCGCCGTTCGTCATGCACCGGTTTGAGCAACGTGGCGCAGAGTGCGGGCGAGAGAATGAGCGCCACCACGACCGAGAGCAGCATGGACGAGACGATGGTGATGGAGAATTGGCGATAGATGACGCCGGTCGATCCGCCGAAAAAGGCCATGGGTAACAACACGGCGGACAGGACGAGGCCGATCCCGACCAATGCGCTGCCGATCTCCTCCATCGACTTGATCGTCGCGTCGCGGGGCGACAGCCCCTCCTCCTCCATGATCCGCTCGACATTTTCGACGACGACGATGGCGTCATCGACCAGCAGGCCGATCGACAACACCATGCCGAACAAGGTGAGCGTGTTGATGGAATAGCCGAATAGCGCCAGCACGCCGAAGGTGCCGAGCAGCACGACGGGCACGGCAATGGTGGGGATAAGGGTCGCGCGCCAGCTTTGCAGGAAGACGAACATGACCACGACGACCAGTAAGACAGCCTCGATCAGCGTCTTGATGACTTCGTTGACCGACAGTTTGATGAACGGCGTGGTGTCGCGCGGATAGACGAGCTTATAGCCATGGGGCAGGTTCTGCGACAGTTGCGCAACCCTGGCCTTGACCAGTTCGGCGGTCTTGAGCGCGTCGGCACCAGGCGCGAGTTGCAGCGCCATGCCCGATGCGGGATGGCCGTTCAGCCGCGCGGCGGTAGTGTAGCTTTCATTGCCCAATTCCACCCGCGCCACGTCAGACAGGTGAACGATCGACCCGTCGCGCTGCGTCTTGACGACGATGTTGCGGAATTGTTCGGGGGTTTCCAGCCGCGATCGGGCGGTAACGGTAGCGTTGATCTGCTGTCCGGCTGGCGCGGGATCGGCGCCGATCTGCCCTGCGGACACTTCGACATTCTGCGCCGATATCGCGCTCTGCACGTCCGAGGGCATCAGCTTGACGGCGGCGAGCTTATAGGGATCGAGCCAGACGCGCATCGCATATTGCGACCCGAAAATCTGGGTCGCGCCAATACCTTCGATCCGTGCGATCGGGTCTTGGAAATTATTGACCAGATAGTCCGAAATATCGGCCTGAGTCGCGAGGTCCGTCTCGTCATAGAGACCGACCAGCATCAGAAAGTCTGTCTGCTGCTTGGTGACCGTCAATCCCTGCTGCTGCACCGGATTGGGCAGGCGGCTGAGCGCCTGTTGCACGCGGTTCTGCACCTGCACCTGCGCGGTGTCGGGGTCGGTGCCCTTCTGGAAGGTGACGGTGATTTGCGACCGGCCCGTCGCCGAGGATGAGGACGAGAAATACATCAGCCCGTCAATGCCGGTCAGCTGCTGTTCGATGACCTGGGTAACCGCGGTTTCGACGGTGTCGGCGGACGCACCCGGGTAGGTCGCGCTGATGCCGACGCCGGGCGGCGCAATGTCGGGATATTGGGCGATGGGCAGCGAAAACATCGCCCCCAGTCCCGCCAGCATGATGCCGATGGCGATGACCCAGGCAAAGATCGGCCGTTCGATGAAATAGCGACTGAGCATGGCTTATTTCGACGCCGCGACGGGCTTGACGATATCGTCGGGCTGCACCTTGCCCGTGCCTTCGACAATCAGCCTGTCCCCGGCCTTCAGCCCCTTGGTGATCAGCCATTTGTCGCCGATCGCCTGACCCGCCGTCACAGTGCGGCGCTCGACCTTGTTCGCGTTGTTCACGACCAGGGCGGTGGCATTGCCCTTGGGATCACGGGTAATGCCCTGTTGCGGTGCGAGAATCGCGCCGGGCACGACCGATTGCGGGGCGACGACGCGCACGAACATGCCGGGCATCAGCAGCCCGTCGGGATTGGGGAAGCGCGCGCGCAGCGTCACCGTGCCGCTGTTGACGTCAACAATCGGCTCGGCGAACGCGATCACCCCCTCCTGCGGATAGTCGCTGCCATCTTCCAGTTTCAGGCGGATGGTCGCGCTAGCGGGCAGGGTCTGGCCCGACGCCAGCGACCGACGCAGCGCGAGCAATTGGGTGCTGGACTGGGTGACATCGACATAGATGGGGTCAAGCTGCTGGATCGTCGTCAACGGATCGGCCTGGCTGGCGGTCACGAGCGCGCCCGGCGTGAACAGGGTGCGACCGATACGCCCGCTGATCGGCGCGCGGACCAGCGTGAATTGCAGGTTGACGTTGCTGGTCTGCAGGGTGGCGCGGGCCTGCTGCACGGCGGCGCTTGCCTGCCGCGCGGTGGCGGTGACATCGTCACGATCCTGCGCGCTGACGGCTTCGCTGTCGCCAAGCAATGTGTAGCGGCGCGCTCTGGCCTGCGCCGCCATCTGGGTCGCCTGCGCGCTCGCCAGCGCGGCCTGCGCTTCGTCGCGTGAGGCACGATAGAGCCGCTCGTCAATCTGGTAGAGCGGTTGCCCCGCCGTCACCATCGCGCCTTCGGTGAAGAGGCGTTTCTGGATCAGGCCTGCAACCTGGGGGCGGACTTCGGACATCATCGCCGACACGGTGCGGCCTGGCAGTTCGCTCGCCACGGTGACGCTCTGCGTGGTCAGGGTGACGACACCCACTTCGACCGGGCCTTTTTGCGGTGGCTTGGGGTCGGCGCAGGCGGCGATCAATATGCAGAGCGCCAGAGGCACGGTGCGAAGAGGCGAGGGCATAGAGTAGCGTCGATCCTTGCGTGAACCAGGCGGAGCCTCGCGTCATCGGCGGGGCGACCGGACACGGGGGGAGGGGGAGGGATCGTGCGCCGGACGGACGTGAGCCGCTGACGTCGCGAGGACTCCGCTTGGCGTCGGCTAGGGGGTGCCGACGCTCTCGTCCTGACGCTTTTGCCTGTCACATGGTAGAGCGACTTATGGTCGGGCTGTCGCATCGCCTCGCCGCCGCGTAACGCTTTGTATCAGCCTGTAGCAGGGTGCCGAGAAGCGCAGACTTTTGCCGGTGCGCGCGATAGAAGGCCGCATGATCGACCCTACCCTTAATCCTGCCGCCACGGTGCTGGTGGTCGATGACGATGCCGATATTCGCGACCTGATCATCGGGCAGTTGCGGCAGGAAAATTACCGGCTGCTGGGTGTGGGCAGCCTGACCGAACTGCGCCAGACGCTGCGCGAGGAGACGATCGACCTCATCGTGCTGGACCTTAATCTGCCCGATGGTGACGGCTTGTCGCTGTGCCGGGAGTTGCGGGCCGAGGGGTCTGCCGTGCAGATCATCATGGTCACCGCGCGCGGGAGTGCGATCGACCGGGTGCTGGGGCTGGAACTCGGCGCAGACGATTATCTGACCAAGCCGTTCGAACCGCGCGAATTGCTGGTGCGTATCCGCAACCTGCTGCGGCGCGGGCGGAGCGAACCTGTGGCACCGGCCGAGGCGATGCGCTACGCCCATTTCGGGCCGTGGCGGCTGGACCTGGTGCAACGGCGGCTGGTCGCGCCCGACGAGCGATTGGTAATGCTGTCGTCGGCGGAATATCGCTTGCTTTGCCGCTTCATCGAGGAGCCGAATGTCGTGCTGGCGCGCGAGGCGTTGCTACCAGAGCGGCGCGCGACCGCTGCCTTCGACCGGACGATCGACCTGCAGATCAGCCGCTTGCGGCAGAAGCTCGCGGTCTTGCCTGGCGGTAGCGAATTGATCCTGACGGTGCGCGGCGAGGGCTATGTGCTGGCCAGCGCGGTCGATTATTCATGATCCGTCGATCCCTATCGCGCGTGCCGGTCTTCTTCCGATCGATGACTGGCCAGATTTTCGTGATCCTGACGCTCGGCATGTCGGTCGCCGCCATCATCGCGCTGATGGTCGCTGAACAGACACGGCGGCATGATTTCGAACGGGTGCGGCGTCAGCGGGTGGTGGCGAGCGCGCTGGATATCGCCGACCGCTTGCGCCGCGATCCCGCACGGATCGAGGCGATGATGGCGACGCACAGCATCATTGGCGCATCGCCCGCTCCGGCCGGGGTTGCGATCAACGAACCGGACGCCGACCTGCAGGCAACGCTGGCCGACCGCCTTGGCCCACGCTCTTTGCCCGAAGCCGGGCAAGTGCCGCTTGGCCTGTGCTTCCCCGATTTCGCCCGGACGACCGAGCGCGCGGCCGGGCTAGTCGATGCGCCGCGCCCCGATTGCTGGGTCGTGCGCTTCACCGACAGCAGTGGCCAGCGGCGTGCGCTGGCATTGACCTTCCCCCGCCTCGCCAAGCCGCTGCGGGTCATTTATAATCCGCTCTACCTGATGGTCATCATCGCCGCGTCGGCAGGCTTGGCGATTCTGGTCGCGCGCTTCGTGTCCAAGCCGTTGCGCCGTCTCGAACGGGCGGCCGAAGCCTTTTCCGTATCGCTCGACCCGGAGGAGATTCCCGAACGGGGGCCAGAGGAAGTGCGCGCCGCGCTTTCCACCTTTAACCTGATGCAGCGCCGCGCCCGCGCCGGTTTTGCCGAGCGCACGCAATTGCTCGCCGCAATCAGCCACGACCTGCAAACGCCGATGACACGGATGCGGCTGCGGCTGGAGTTGATGGAGGAGGGCGAGTTGCGCGCGCGCCTGCTGCAGGATCTGCAGGCGATGCAGACGCTGGTGCGCGAGGGGCTGGACCTGGCCAGCAGCACCGAAGCGCGCGAGCCATGGTCGCAACTCGACATCGACTCGCTGCTGGCGAGCATGGCCGAGGATGCGCAGGAACTGGGCGCGCCGGTGCGGTTCATCACGGGCTGTGGCGGAACGGTGCGGGTGAAGCCCAATGCGCTGACCCGCTGCATCGGCAATCTGGTCGACAATGCGATCAAATATGGCGGCAGTGCCGATATAAGCTGCGCGCGGACGGGCGGGCGCGTGCTGATCCATGTGCGCGACCGGGGACCGGGCATTGCGCCCGATCAGCTCGACCAGATGTTCGAACCGTTCACGCGCGGGCCAAGCGGCCAACCCGGCGGGCGGCACGGCACGGGCATCGGCCTCACCATCGCCCGGTCGCTGGCGATGAGTTTTGAGGCGTCGGTCCGCTTGCGCAATGCCGATGATGGCGGATTGATCGCCACCATCGACATGAAGGGGTAGGCAAAATGTGCGTTAGGCCGACAAGGCCTGCCAACCAGCGATGAACGCGCGCGCCGCTTCGCCGACCTGCGCCGCGGTCGCGCCCGGCTTGTAGAGCGCCGAACCAAGGCCGAACCCATTGGCCCCCGCCTGAACCCAGGGGGCCATATTGCCGGGGTTGATGCCGCCGACGATCAGCACCGGCAGATCCTTCGGCAGGACCGCGCGCTGCGCCTTGAGCAGGGCAGGGGTGGCGGCTTCCGCCGGGAAGAGCTTGAGCGCCGTTGCCCCCGCTCGGATCGCGGCAAAGGCTTCGGTCGGGGTGAAATAGCCCGGCATCGAAATCATGCCCGCCTTCGCGGTCGCGGCGATCACTTCGACATCGCTGTTGGGCGAGATGACGAGTTGCCCCCCCGCCTGCCGCACCTGTTCGACCTGCTCAACGGTCAGCACCGTGCCCGCGCCGACCAGTGCCCGTCCCTCGAACCGGCGCGCCAGCCGGGCAATGCTGTCGATCGGGTCGGGCGAGTTCATCGGCACTTCGATGAGGGTGAAGCCCGCTTCGACCAGCGCGTCGCCGATCGGTTCGACCTCGTCTGGCTGCACGCCGCGCAAAATGGCGACCAGCGGGCAGCGGGTAAAGGCGGTGGGGAAATCTAGGCTCATGCAATCTGCTCCCAAAGGCGGGTCATGCCCGCGATAAAGGCGGCTTCGCTATCGACCATGACGGCGGTGCCGCCCAGTTCGGTGATGGCGCGGCTGTAGAGGGCGCCCAACGTCGGATCGGCCAAGAGATGGACAGTGCCGCCGGTCGCATGGGCGGCGCAATCACTGCCGATCAGCAGGCCGCTGGCGAAGGACGCGGCGTCGGCGCGGTCGCGCAGGCCAAGCAGGCCCGCCGGGCGGATAGCGAATAGCGAGGCGAGCATATCCCCGCATTTGGCTTCGCGCACGCCCGCCAGGAAGGCGTCGCCCGCTATGACCGGACCCGTCATATCCTGTCCGATCAGGGCATGGGCCTTGAGCAGGGCGAACATCTCGCCGGTCATGGCCGTGATGAAGGCGGCAATCGCGCCATTGCGCATCCACGCCCATTTGCAATGGGTGCCGGGCTGGCACAGCAGCGCGTCGGCGGGGACGAGGCCAGCGGCGACCGCGCCGAGCAATTGCACTTCCTCGCCCCGCATCACGTCGCCCCGGCCGTCGGCGATATGCGACACGCCGGGCACGATCATGACCCCGTCGGCGGGGTGCGCCATGGCGGCCGCCAGTATAGCGAGCGTTGCGGGCGTGGACACATAGCCCGCATCGATCCAGCCGCGATTGGACCCGACCATGCCTGCGAGCAACAGCGGGCCACCGCCCAGTCGCGCGCGCAGGCGATCGACTTCCTGGGCAAAGCCGCCGGGCGGCACCGATGTCACGCCCAGCGTATCGCGGTGCGTCGCGACCACGGCACCATCCTCGATCCGATAGGCGCGGCGATTGGTCGTGCCCCAATCGACGGCGATGAAATGCTCCATTCCCATATTGTCCGAGTATATCGAGGCCTTTGTAAAGGCAACGCTGTTGGTTGCAGGTCCGGGCGAAGCTTGTGACCGTTCAATCATATTGCCATATCCGTATGCCTGGGATACTTTTGCCGCGATTGGCAAGATCGGTCGACGGGCAAAGATAAGCGCGCGACGAAAAGGGGAGAGGATGTTGGCTATGATCCACCGTTTATATGGCCGCATGATGGCCGGTCGATGAGCGCGGTCGAGCGTTTCTCCACCCGTCTCGTGCCGCCGCAAAGTCGCCAGCTCTTCTGGCGCGAGGTGGTGGCGGAGGCCTTTCCCGGCATGACCGCGCATGCGCCCGAAGGGATCAAGGCCGAACTGGCGCGCTGGTCGCTCGGTGGTGTCGGCTTTGCCCGCGCGCGCAGCGAGCGGGCGCAGGTCAGCCGGGTCGTGACGGAAGGCGAAGAGCGGCACCTGTTGCTGCATTTGCTTCACCGGGGATCGATGACCATGATCCATGGCGACCGCAGCAGCATGGCGCGGGTCGGCGACGTCGTCATCGCCGATGATCGCCACCCCTATGCCATCGACATTTCGCAGTTCAACGACTGCCTGATCCTGCAGGTGCCGGTGTCGATGATGGGCGATGATATCGCCGCGCGCGATTGGCATGGCTGTCTGGTGCCATCGACCAACCCGCATGTCCTGTTCCTCGCCCATGTGTTGCAAGGTCTATGGTCGCAGCGCGACCAACTCGCTGCACTGGACGATGATGCGGGCGTGTTGCTGGCCGATGCGGCACGGCTGCTCTGCCGACGCAGCGTGCTCGATCGACCGGCGATCGCCATGCCGCGCTCGCCGGTCGATTATGCGCTGGAGCATCTGGGCAATCCAGACCTTGGCACGGCGCTGATCTGCGAAGCGCTCGACCTGTCGCCGCGCGCGGTGCAAAAAAGCTTCTTTCGCCATGTCGGGCTGACGCCGACCGCGTTCATCACGACGCGGCGGCTCGAACGGGCGGCGGGCTTGCTGGCCCGTGACGACGGCATGACGATCACGGATATCGCCTTCGACGTCGGCTTCAGCGACTCCGCTTTCTTCACCCGCTGCTTCCGCCGCCATTTCGGCGTGTCGCCCAGCCAGTGGCGCAGCGGCCAGGGTGGTTCGCTTTTGTCCTGATCCCCGGTTCGCCCCTATCCAAGACGCGATGGGGGCCGCCGCCTATGATGGCTGACAACACACCGGAACAGGTGGGCCATTATGGGAGGATTGAAGATGGGCAAGTCGATGATCGCGGCGCTGATGGCGTCGAGTGCGATGGCCAGCACGCCGCTGTTGGCGCAGGATGCCGAACAATCGGGCGGCATCGCCGAAATCGTCGTCACGGCGCAGAAGCGCGCGGAAAATGTGCAGGATGTGCCGATCGCCATTTCGGCCTTTACCGCTGAATCCCTGCAGGAGCGCGCCGTCGGCAGCGTGTCGCAGCTTTCCGCCATCGCGCCCAACGTCAATCTGGACGCGGGCACGCCCTTTTCCGGTTCCACCGCCGTTCTGGCCGCCTATATTCGCGGTATCGGGTCCGACGATTTCGCCTTCAACATCGATCCGGGCGTCGGCATTTATCTCGACGGCGTCTATCTCGCCCGCACGGTCGGCGCGAACCAGGATCTGCTCGATGTCGAGCGGGTGGAAATATTGAAGGGGCCGCAGGGCACTTTGTTCGGCCGCAATACGATCGGCGGCGCGATCTCCATCGTCACGGCCGATCCGGGTGACGCATTCAAAGCCAAGGGCGACGTGACGCTGGGCAGCTACAAGCTGTTCCAGGTGCGCGGGTCGGTAACGGTGCCGATCACCGATGGCCTTAGCTCCGCTTTCACCTTCGGCATCAAGTCGCGCGACGGCTTCTTGAAGCGCCTGCCCTATCCCGACCAGCGGGCGAACAATACGCCCTCCTTCGACGCTTTCTCGGCCGCTGGCTATGACAGTGCCGCCAAGGAAGGTGCCAATGACAATTGGAACCTGCGCGGCAAGCTGCGCTGGGACAATGGTGGCGCGCTGCGCGCGACCTTCTCCGGCGACTATAGCAAGGACAAGGGCACGTCGGCGAACAAGCTGATCGGCACGACCGAGTTCGTGCCCGGCAATTTCGCGGGCACGACCAACCTGCCCGGCACGGCGTTCGACCCGACCGGCACCACCGGCTTCTTGTTTGCAGGCCTCTATAATTTCTGCATCGGCAGTACGGGCGCGCAGATCGCCGCGCGCAACGCCCAGGCCTTGTGCGGTGTGGCAGGCACGCAATTTAATCCGCAATTCCAGCTGGCCAGCGTCGCCAGCGCCAATGTCGATGGCAATCCCGCCAATGACCGCCTGCCCTGGGACGGTCGCTATCTGATCGACAATCCCGATCGCAGCTATGCCAGCGGCAACAGCTATTCCAACCTCGAAAGCTGGGGCCTCAGCAGCATCGTCGATTTCGACCTAGCCGACAATCTCGCCCTCAAATCGATCACCGCCTATCGCGAGCTGCACTGGAATGCGGGCCTCGATGCGGACGGATCGCCGCTCAATTTCGTGCAGTTGAGCTTCACCATGAACCAGTGGCAGTTCAGCCAGGAACTGCAGCTGCTCGGCAACGCCCTGGATGAAAAGCTCAACTATGTTTTGGGCGCCTATTATTTCAAGGAAGCGGGCGACCTGCACGACTATGTGACCTTCGCCGAAGGGCTGGTGCAGGTCGATGGTCCCAATGAATTGGCAACGAAGAATTACGCCTTTTTCGGCCAGATCGACTATCGCCCAATCGACCTGATCGGCATCACCATCGGTGGGCGCTACACCAACGAACGCAAGCGGTTCGAGGGTGGGCAGCAGGAATTGAACGGCTTTAACTATAAGCTATTTGGCTGCTCGGACGCCAATGGCAATATCGCCCCCGGCGGTGCCTTCCCGCTGGCCCCTATTCCCTGCCAGGCGGGCCTTGGCTATCCCGACCCAAACAACCCTGTCCGCGTCTATACGCCCGGCGTCAACCGCAAGAAATTCAGCGATTTTTCTCCCAAGGTCGGCGTACAGATCCATCCCACCGACGATGTCATGCTCTATGGTAGTTGGTCGAAGGGTTATAAGACCGGCGGCTGGACCACGCGCCTCACCAACCCACAGGGCAATGTCGCGCCCGACTTCAACGAGGAAAAGGCAACCACCTGGGAAGCGGGCATCAAGTCCACGCTGCTCGACCGGCATCTGCAACTCAACGCGGCGGTCTTTTCGACCAAATATCGCGACATTCAGCTCAATATCCAGGTCGGCACCTCGCCCACCATCGCCAATGCGGGCGATGCGCGCATTCGTGGCTTCGAATTGGAGATGGTGGCGGCGCCGGTCGATGGCCTGACTATCAATGGCGCGGTCGGTTATATCGACGCGCAATATACATCGGTATCGGCGGGCGCGGCGGCGGTCGGCGGGGCCAATGCCTTCCAGGCCGGGACGCTAGTCGGCGAAACCCTGCCCAAGACGCCCAAATGGAAGGTCAACCTCAGCCCCCGCTACGAAGCCAAGCTGGGCAATGGCGCGTCGCTGGTCATGCTGGCCGACTGGACCTATACGTCCAGTGCCTGGAACGACACGCAGCGCACGCTGCTGCTCAAGCGGGTATCGACCGACATCGTCAACGCCTCGATCAGCTATCGCGAACCCGATGGCAAATGGTCGGTAACGGCGGGCGGCACCAACCTGACCGACAAGCGCTTCCTGACGTCGGGCGGGTCCAATATCGCGGCGGGTGCGATCTTCGGCACCTATAACCGGCCGCGCGAATGGTATCTGCGCTTCGGCTTTGATTTCTGATCATGGGCCGGATCGCGATCAGGGCCGCTGTGGTGGAAGCACCGGGCGGTCCCTTCCACTTCGAAACGCTGGCCATGGACCCGCCCGGTCCCGACCAGATCCGCGTGCGGCTCCACGCCTGTGGCATATGCCACACCGACATGGTGATGCGCGACGGCGCATTGCCCACGCCCTTCCCGGTCATATTGGGGCATGAAGGAGCGGGCGTGGTCGATGCGGTTGGGGCCGCGATCGACGATGTAGCCGTCGGCGACCATGTGTTGCTGAGCTTCCATAGCTGCGGCGCCTGTGGGGCCTGCCATGATCATCAACCGGGCTATTGCGTCGAATTCGTGCCGCGCAATTTCCTGGGGCTGACGCAGGAAGGCGAAGGCGGCATCTGGCGCGGTGATCAGCGGATCGGCGGCAATATCTTCGGCCAGTCGGCCTTCGCGACCCATGCGCTTGCGCATCGCGACAATGTGGTGCGGATCGACCCGGACCTGCCGCTCGATATCCTTGCGCCTTTGGGATGCGGGATCCAGACCGGCGCGGGCACGGTGCTGGAAACGCTCAAGGTCGCGCCTGGACAGGCGATCGCTATCCTGGGCGCTGGGGCCGTTGGCCTGTCCGCCGTCATGGCGGCGGTGATTGCCGGGGCCGGACGGATCGTGGTGATCGATCGCCATGCCAGCCGCCTGGACCTTGCCCGCACCTTGGGCGCGACCGAAACCGGCGATGATCTCGGCTCGGTCGAAGGCCTGTTCGACCATATCGTCGATACGACCGGCGTCCCCGCATTGCTTGGTCCAGCCGTGGAGAAGCTGGCGCAGCGCGGCACGCTCGCCTTGGTCGGCGCCTATCCGCCCGGCGGCTGCGCCATCAATCCCTCGGCGATCATGAGCATGGGCCGGCGGATCGTCGGCGTGGTCGAGGGCGGCATCGATCCGCAAAGCTTCATTCCCCGCCTAATCGGCTATTATCGCGACGGCCGGTTGCCGCTGGAAAAACTGATCCAGCGCTATGCCTTTGACGATTTGCAGGCCGCCTTCGCCGCGTCGGAAAGCGGGGCGGTCGTCAAGCCGGTGGTGGTGATGGATCAGCCCTGACGTTCAGCGACCGGCAAGGCGGATCGGGCCATAGCGTCAGCCCAGCAACAGGGAGACGCATCATGGTGGACAAATTGGGGACAGCGCCGACCGGCTTTTGCGACAGGCGCAGCTTGATTGCGACATTCGCGCTGCTGCCGCTTGCCGCCTGCGCGACGCCCATGGGCCGCTATACCGTGGAGGAAGCGGTGCGCCGTCTGCTCCAGCTGTCGAGCCAGCGCGCCTTTGCGCGCCTGACCGAACCGGGCGGCTTTTATGATGATCAACTTACCCGCATCACGCCGCCTGACTTGGGTGGGGACCGGGGCGGGGCGGTGCTGTCGGCGCTGCTGCGCACCCGCGCGGTACGCGATCGGGTCGGCATGGCGCTCAACGATGTCGCCGTCGATCTGGCCGACAATGCCGCGCCGATCGTGATGGATGCGGTGCAGCGCATGACGCTGGCCGACGCCGTGTCGGTCCTGCGTGGCGGGCCGACGGCGGCGACGGACCTTTTGGCGCGCGAAGCACGCGGTTCGGTGGTCGAAGCCTTGCTGCCCGGCGTGTCACGCGCGTTGCAATCGGACATGTTCGAAATGCTGACGGCGGCGCTGTCTGCCACCGGAGGCCGGGATTATGCGGCGCTGGCGGGCAATGTGTCGGGGCAGATCGGCGATGCCATCTTTCGCGCCATCGGCCGCGAGGAAGCGGAGATACGCCGCGACCCTGCCGCTACGCGCGACCCGATCCTGATGGCGCTGCTGCGATAAGCCCCTTGATTTTGGCGGCGCGCCGTGGTGTTCCGGCCCCTATGGAACAGAAATATCCCGGCGTCGCCGCCATCCCCTGGGACCAGCCCGCGACGATGATCGACCTGGACGGCAAACCGCCGCTGATCGGCACGATCCGCGACTGCGCCACCCATTTCGCGCTCTACAAGCCCCATGCCCAGACGCAGGCGCGGGTATTGCTGACCCATCCCGTCCATCGGGAAGGGCGCAAGACGCGGACCTGGCTGCTTGAACCCAATGAGATCGAAGCGCTGGTCGTGCGAATGCGCAGCGAGGCGCATTAAGGTTCGACCAGCGCGTGCCGGGCGTCAGTAATTCCACTGCACCTGGGTACGGATAAGGTGGCCTTCGGCGCGGCCGGTCCGGCGTTCGTCGGCTTCGGCGCGCTTCATCCGGGCATAGGCCATGGTGATTTCCAGCGCCTTCCACGGCTGCCATTCCAGGCCCAGCTCGAATTCGTCGGTTTCCAGGCGCGGGGCGTTGGTCGCGGCTTTCCAGCCGCCGCGATAATGTTGCCAGCGGCCATAAGGCATCAGCGTGCCGAAACTGTCCGATGTCGGCAGGCGCATCATCATCTGGACATAGCCGCCATTCAGCTTGCTGGCGCGGATCGACTGGCTCGCCAGATCATATTGCGGCGCGCGGCCCCAATTCCACTCAGCCTGAATGCCGATCGGCTGGGGATAGAGCATCGCGTGGATGCCGGCGCGATTATCGTCATAGGAGAGGGCGCTGACGCCGCCGCTGCGGATTTCCGGCTGGATGGTGTTGAGCATCGCCGACCCGCCGATTTCGAACACCTGGCCTGCAAAGGCGTCGCCCAGGCCATCCAGTTCGAACGGCCAGGTCGCAAAGGCGACCTTCATCAGGTCTTTATTCTGCTCAGTCTTGTTGATGCCCTGCCCGTTGAACAGGCCCAGCCCGAACGCGCCATAATTGCCGAACAATTTTTGCCCGTCATCGGCCAGCCGGTCCCAGATTTTCTGGACTGATGGCGGCGTATAATAGGCCACGACGCCGAGGTCGCGTTCGCCCGGCACGGCGCTGTTGATGCCGTCGCTGCGATCGAGCGTCAGGCGGTTGGACGAGGATTGCATATTCTCCCAGCCATAGGGCACCTTCGATTGGCCGAACCGCAGCCGGACGCTCTTGGCCTTGTCGAGGAAGATGTCGGCATAGGCGTCGCGCAACTGACCGAAACTCTCCCGCCGTTCGCCCCCGCTCTGGTTGCTGACGGCGGTCGCGAAATCCGGCTGCAGATAGAGCGATACGCGATCAGAGATATCGCCTTGCAGGACGAGGCGGACCCGGCGCAGGGTAAAGCCGCCCTTGTCGGAAATGCCACTGTCATGGACCGAGCGCAGGCGCGAAACCCCGGCAGGCGCGCTATCGTCGCCGGACAGGAAGGCGTTGTAGCGCATCTGGGTATAGCCGCGCAGCGACAGGCGATCATACCAGTTTTTCTTGGGCTTTGCGGCAGGGTCGGCATCGACCGCGTCGGGGCTGGGTGCCGAAAGGCTCGCCATCTGCGGCGCAGGGGCAGGGTTGGTCGGAACCGGCGCAGGGGCGGCGGCGGACGCGGTCGCCGGGGCAGGCTGACGGGCGGACTGGACGGCGGTAAGGGCCTGCACTTGGGCCTTCAGCTCATCGATCTGGCTTTGCAGTTGCTCGACTGTTTGCGCCTGCGCGGCTTGGGGCATCAGCGCCAGCAGGCTGACCGCCAGACCCATGCCGATATGTCTCGATTGTTTCACAGCCTTGTCCCTTGTTCGACAAGGGCGCCAGCTATGGCGGTTCAATGACTCTTTAATGACAGATTTTATCGGTTTTTATGACAGTAGCGACATGGAAATGTCACATAACTGGCGGCACCGTCATAGGTCAGGATGCAAAGAGATCGCCCTGCCGTGGCCGGGTGGCGGGGCGCCTTGCCAGGGGCGGCGCGCTGACCAGCGCGCGGGCGCGTCCGGTCAGGGTATAGACCGCTTGCCGCTGCGCGCCGCGGTTCAAATGATCGACGCGAAACCCTTGATAATGGCGTTTGAGCAATCCGGCCTTCACCAGTTCGGACACCGCGCGGCTGAGGTTCGTCTTGCCGGAGGTACGGACGCGGATACGTACTTCATCCTGCACCAGCGCCTCGTTCGCCGCCGCGTCGCCGGTCAGCCGCTCTTCCTTGCGCAATTCGTCCCTGACACGTTCGACCAGCGCCATTCGCCGGGGATCGCGATGGCCCATGGGCGTCAGCGCATCGCACAACCAGTCGCGCAACGACACCAGGCTGTCGTCCACCCGCACCAATGGTCCGGCGCTGCCATCGGGTCGCGCCACGTCCGCGATCAAGGTCAGCAGCATGAAGGCATAGCGGGGACGCGAACAGCAATGCGACAATTGGTCGAGCAGCTGCGAGACATCGCTGCCGCCGGCTGCACGGGAGGGAAGGGGGGCGTGAAACATAAGGTGAATCAAGCACAGTGCAGCGCTCCTGTGAATCCCTAATTTCCGCCGAGTCGCACTTTGTCGCGCGTGACACTTTGCCCATCGGTAAAGTGTCACGCGCGAGACTTTGCCAGAGGGCCGCCTTTGCCGCCTAGCGTTGGAGGTTCAGGTGACGGGTGAAGAAACGCGCCATGACGTCGAACGCCTCGCGTGATTCAGGCAAGGCCGGATCGTAGAAAAAGGCATGGCCCAGGCCATCCCAGATGTGCAGGTCAGCATCGACCCCGGCCTTCACCAGTTCCTTATGCGTGTTGACCGCCGCGCTCATCTCGAACGCGCGCGTTCCCGTGATCACCAGCGTCGGCGGAAACTGCGCCAAGGTCGCGGGGGACTCGATCGGGGAAACGAGCGGATCGGCCAGGTCGATATCCTTGAAATAGGCGCGACTATCCTCGCGCTGCGCCAGGGCCTGGAACGGGCGCCCGAACGCCCGGCTGTCACCGCCCCACCGTGCATCGGCCGACGCACAGAAGATGCCGATCGCCGCTGGCAGGGGCAGTTTGTCGCGCACCAGCGCCGCGATCGTTTCCGCCGTCAGCAATCCGCCTGTCGAACAGCCGAATATCGCGATATCCTGTGGTTTGTGGGTCTTGAGCAATGCGCGATAGACGGTCAGCACGTCCTGCGTTGCGGCCGGGTAGACATGTTCGGGCGCCTGGCGATAGGTGATGCTGACGATCTCCACCCCGGCAAGACCCGCAAGCGGGATGGATTCGATCATGCCCGTTCCCGGCGCGGCGCCCATGACGAAGCCTCCACCGGGCAGATTGAGCAGGATCTTGGCCCGGTTCGCCTGCGGGACGCCGCCTGTCGGTGTCGCGCGAACGGCGGGGATGCCTGCGATCACCGTGTCCTGCGTGGTCACTTTGTACATCTGTTTCAGCGCATCAATGCGCGGTGCCATGAGCTGCGGCATGCGTGCGCGCAACGCACCGGCTTGACCGGCCGCGACGGCGCGCATCATAGGTTCTTCGGGGTCGGACGGTGTCCGCGGCAGCGCCTTCTTCGCCGCCTCGCTCAGATAATCAGACGGTGGCAAGCGGAAGGCGGGCACGACCACCGTACCGTCTGGCTCGATCGTGCCAGGTCCGCCCAAGGGTGGCGTCTGGGCAAAGGCGGCACCGATACACAGCGCACTAGCCGAAGTGGCCAGGAAAACCGTTTTAATTCCGTTGGATAGACTGGACATGCTCATCTCCTCTGACTTATGTTATGTAACATAATATGCAGACTTGAGTGGGGAGAGCAAGCAGACTATTGAAACCTATGTCCGTGTCGCTGTCCGCTTTATCCGACCTGGTCGATCCGCTCGACACTCTGCTCAGCTATCATCTGCGCCGCACCACCACGGCGGCGACCGCCGCTCTGGCGAATATGCTTCAGCCTCTGGAACTCAATGTCAGTGAAGCGACGCTGCTGCTGTTCCTGGGCGCGAACCAGGGCTGTACCCAAAGCGACATCGGCCGCGCCCTGCGTGCCCAGCCCGCCAATCTGGTGCCGCTGATCAACAAGCTGGCGTTGCTCGGCGCGCTGGACAAACAGCCGGGGAAGGGGCGGGCGATCGCCCTCTCGCTGTCGACCACAGGCAAACAGCTCCATGCAAAAGTGCAGCAGGCTTTCGCGCGCCATGAAGAGGCGATCGGCCGTTCGATACCGCCCGAGCGCCGCGATGAGATATTGGCGCTGCTCCGGCAGGTTTGCCGCGACGCCTGCCACCCCTGATCGATCATTCAGCGTCGGGTTCCACCCACTTGGTGGTCAGTGCGCGGGGGGAGAGATATTTGGTGGTGGTCCAGCCGCCATCCACGACGATCGTCTGCCCATTGATGAACCCCGCGCCCGGCGAACAAAGAAAGGCGATCGTGCTGGCGATATCCTCGACTTCGCCCAATCGGGGGAAGGGCGTCGTTTCGACATTCACCCGCTTAAACATCTCATCGTCGAACCGGTGCCGCACCATGTCGGTCATGGTGACGCCGGGCGCGACGCAATTGGCGCGAATACCGCGCGGACCATAATCGCAGGCGATATGCTGGGTCAGCGCGCCAAGGCCGCCCTTGGCCGCCGAATAAGCGCCGCCCCGCCGCCCGCCGATCATCGCATAGGTCGAACTGACATTCACGATGCCACAGCCCTCACCCATATGCCCAATGACTTCGCGACACAGGCGGAACGGGGCGCGGAGCATCAGGCCCAGAAAATAGTCGAGCGTCTCGTCATCGGTTTCATGCAGCGGCTTGGGGCTGCCTGCACCCGCATTGTTGACCAGGAAATCGATCCGGCCGAAGCGGTCGAGCGCCAGAGCGACGATCCGGGCCGGTGCATCGTCGGCGGTGATATCGACCGAGAGGGTCGCGATCCGCGTCGGATCGCCGATCGCCTGTTCCAGCGTCGCCAGCTTGTCGGCGTCGCGCCCGACCCCCACGATCGCCATGCCGGCCTCCGCCAGCATCTTGGCGGTGGCAAGACCAATGCCGCTGCCCGCCCCGGTGATGATCGCAACCTGCATCGTTCATGTCCCTCTGTCTGTCTTGAGCCTTTCCTATCGCGCCAGGACCGTCATCGCGAACCGCTGGAGCGATGCCTTGTCGGCCTGCCTTGAATGGGAGGACGCACCGGGTAACCCATTGGCGCGACAACCAGGCGAGAAGGATAGGCCCATGGCAGAGCTGCGTTTCGACGATCGCGTCGCCGTCATCACTGGTGCAGGTCGTGGCCTGGGCCGTGCCTATGCGCTGTTGCTGGCCGCCCGCGGCGCGAAGGTGATCGTCAATGATCCGGGTGGCGCGATCCGGGGCGAGGGCGGCGATGCCGGACCCGCAGCCGATGTCGTGGCCGAGATCAAGACTTTGGGTGGCGAAGCGGTCGCCTGCACCGAATCGGTCGCAACGCCCGAAGGCGGCCGCGCCATCATAGACTGCGCGCTCGACCATTTTGGCCGCATCGATATGCTGATCCATAATGCCGGGAATGTGCGCTATGGGTCGATGCAGGAATTAAGCCAGGACGATTTCGACGCTGTCCTGGACGTCCATCTGCGCGGCGCTTTTCACGTCGCCCGGCCCGCCTTTCCGATCATGTGCAGAGCGGGCTGTGGCCGGATCGTGCTGACGTCCTCGATCGGTGGGCTCTACGGCAATGCAAATTGCGTCAATTACGCCATGTCCAAATCCGGCATGATCGGCCTCAACAATATTTTAGCGCTGGAGGGGGAAGCGCACGGCGTCCGGTCGAACATCATCGTGCCCGGTGCCGTCACCCGCATGGCCGAAGGCATCGACGTGTCGGCCTATCCGCCGATGGGGCCCGAATTGGTCGCGCCTGTCGTTGGCTGGCTGGCGCATGAGGATTGCTCGATCACCGGCCAGATGCTGGCCTCGATCGCGGGGCGCATTGCGCGAGTCTTCGTGGCGGAAAGCAAGGGTGTCTATCAGCCCGACTGGTCGATCGAGGATGTCGGTAGCCAAATCGACGCCATCATGGACAGCGCCGATCCGCTCGATTTCGGCCTGCACGGCCATGTCGACCATATCCGCTACAGCTTTGAACGGGCCGTAGCAGGGGCCTGACGATCAGGTCGATACGCTCACGCGCTCCAGGCGAGGCGAGAGCAGGTGGACGGCGACTAGCGCAACGAAATAGGCACTGCCCGCGACGGCAAAGAGCGGCGTGTAGCTGCCGATGCCGTCGAGGATATAGCCTGCATATTTGGCCATGACCATGCCGCCGATCGCGCCCACGGTCCCACCGATGCCGACCACCGACCCTACGGCTCCGCGCGGAAACAAGTCGGACGGCAGTGTGTAGAGATTGGCCGAGAAAGCCTGATGCGCGGCTGTGGCGATGCCGATTACCAGCACGGCAAGCCAGAGATTGTCGATCGACTGTGCAAAGAAGATCGGCAGCACGGCAAAGGCGCAGAGCAACATGGTGAGTTTGCGCGCCGCATTGACGCTCTTGCCCGCCTTCATCAACCTTCCAGACATCCAGCCGCCGAAGATGCTGCCACCGTCCGAGAGAAGGTAGATGGCGACCAGCGGCGGCCCGAAGCTGATGAGATCAAGGCCATAGCGGGTGCCGAGATAACCGGGCAGCCAGAAGAGGAAGAACCACCAGATCGGGTCGATGCAGAATTTGCCGATGGCATAGGCCCATGTCTCCTTGATCGTGATGAGCTTGGCCCAGCCGATGGGTTCGACCGGATCGGCGGGATCCTGGCGGATATAGGCCAGTTCCTCCGCCGTCACCTTGGCATGCTGATCGGGCCTGCGGTAGAAGACCAGCCAGGCGATGAGCCAGACGATGCCGAAAATGCCGGTGGCATAAAAGGCAACGCGCCAGCCATAGGCGACGGTCAACCATGGCACGAGCAACGGCGTGATGATCGCGCCGATATTGGCCCCGGCGTTGAACAGGCCGATCGCGAAGGCGCGCTCCTTTTGCGGGAACCATTCGGTCACCGCCTTGATGCCTGCGGGGAAATTGCCCGACTCGCCAATGCCAAGGCCAAAGCGCGCCATGGCGAATTGGGTGACACCATAGACGCCGCCATGCGCCATATGCGCGATGGTCCAGATGGTGACCGCGATGGCGTAGCCAAAGCGCGCCCCTATGACATCGACGATCCTGCCAAAGCCCAGATAGCCGATCGCATAGGCAGCCTGAAACCAGAAGACGATATTGGCATAGTCGGTTTCCGACCATTGCATCTCCGCTGACAGGGTCGGCTTCAGCACGCCAATCATCTGTCGATCGACATAGTTGATCGCGGTTGCCGCGAACAACAACGCTACCACCACCCAGCGATAGCGGCCGACCGGCGGACCCTGCACCCCTGCTTCGTTCATCATCCTGGCTCCTGGTCTTTTATATGGTGTCAGACGTTCAGCGTGGCGGCTGCGCCGCGATCGTGCAATGGAGCGTCCCCAAGGGACCAAAATCGGTTTCCACCGCTTGCCCGGCACGAACCGGATGGACGCCCGTTACCGCGCCGGTTGAAATCCACCAGCCCGGTTGAATGGCGATCCCGCGCGCGATCAGATTTTCCAGCAAAAAGCTGACTGACCCGATCGCACCCTGGTTGAACGCTGCGGCCGTGCCAGAACCAACTTCCACGCCGTCGATCCGGGTCGTCACCCGCTGATCCGCATAGGCCCCGCTGCGCCAATCGGGGATGGCAGGGCCGATCAACAGGCCATTATTATTACCGAAGTCCGAGATCGTGACGGCAGGCCCCATCTCGTTGATCCCGGCGAAGGGCGAGCTGGCGATTTCGATGCCGATATGCACGGCATCGATATGGTCCGCCGCTTCCTCCAGCGTGAAGCTGATCTGATCCGGGCGTGGAATAGTGCCGATACGAAACAGATATTCGGCTTCCACCGCGCCGAACCCGTTGGCGAAGACCAAACCCTTGGATTGGCTGGTGGCAGGAAAGACGGTGGGCGAGAAAATAGGACCGGCGAGGCGATCGCACCCATAACGGTCGGCAAGCGGACGCAGGATGCGCCCGACCTTCCAGCCCGAAATGGCATCCGGTGCTTGGGCAAGGGCGGCATCCTGGATGACATAGGCTTCCTCAAGCGTAGCCGGGGCATCGCCGGGATAATCATCGAACCCCGTTGCAGCCTTGCGCATTGCCAGGAAATGGGTGGCAATCATTTGGGCCATGCTGCTTGCACTCACGGGTTAATCCTCTTCATCCTATCTGACCCCAGCGCTATAGGAAACCGGTGTCATTGACAAGCCGGATCGCGGTGCTGCGTGGTGGCGGGTGTGAAAAACTCCACTATAAGGCTGTATGGCAAAGCAGAATCAGGATGAGGGCCAGACGGCCAAGCTGACGATCAACGACATCGCCAGTATGGCGGGCGTCTCGAAAAAGACGGTCAGCCGCGTCATTAACCGCTCCCCGTTACTCAATCGGGAAACGCGCGACAAGGTCGAGGCGATCATCCGCGAAACCGGTTATGTGCCCAATCCACAAGCACGTGCCTTGGCGCTGGGGCGCAATTTCCTGATCGGGCTGGTTTATGACAACCCCAATGCGCAGATGATCCTGTCGATGCAGCGCGGCGTATTGGAGGCTTTGCACGGTACGGAGTTCGAACTGGTGATTCGTCCGGTCGATCGCGGATCGAACCAGGTCATGGACGATATTCGCGGCTTCGTGTCGCGCCAGCGCCTGTTCGGCGTCGTCATTCTGCCGCCCATGTCGGAAAATGACGCCCTTGCGCGGATGTTGGACGAGGAAGGCTGCCGCTATGTGCGCATGGGATCGGCCGTGTTGGACGACCCGGAACATATGGTCGCGTCGAACGACCGGGAAGCGGTGGCAGAGGCGGTCCGTTATCTCATCGCGCAAGGGCATCGGCGGATCGGACTGATCGCCGGACCGCACGGGTTTCGGTCGGCCAAGGAGCGGCGGGACGGCTTTGAACTGGCGCTGGCCGAAGCGGGGATCAGCCTACCGCGCAGTTTGATCGCGGACGGGCAATATACGTTCGAATCGGGACAATCGGCATCGGAAAGTCTGTTCGATCTGTCGCCAAGACCCACTGCGATCTTTGCCAGCAATGACGAAATGGCGGCGGGCGTTCTCTATGCGGCGCGCCAGCGGGGCATCGCGGTACCGGAGGAATTGTCGATCATCGGCTTCGACGATACGCCCCTGACCACGCGGGTATGGCCACCGCTGAGCACCGTGCGCTGGCCGATCGTTGCGATGGGGCGGGCGGCTGCGCTCAAGCTGATCGGCACAGCGATCGGCGAAGGATCGGAGGTGAATGAGCCGTCGATGTTCAGTTCGACCCTGATCCGTCGTGCATCGGTTGCGCCGCCCGCATCATCCTGATAGACGGTTGCTCATGACACCGGTGTCTGGCGATGCCGCAAGCTATATGAGGAAGAGGGCCGATCATGTTCGACAAGACCTATTACGCCACCCACCCCGACATGATGGAATGCGTGTCGAACGAGGAATTGCGCGATCGCTATCTGATCGGCGGGCTGTTTCGCGATGGCGAGTGCGTGTTGAACTATACCCATGCCGACCGCTTCGTGATTGGCGGGGTCGCGGTTGCGGATGCGCCGGTCGCGCTGCCTGCCCAGACCGAGCCTGCTTCGGCCGCCGGTCATCCCTTCCTCGAACGGCGCGAAATGGCGGTGGTGAACGTTTCGAATGTCGAGGGCACCGTCACCGTCGATGGCGAGACGTTTACGCTGGGCAACAAGGATTGCCTCTATGTCACTATGGGCGCGAAGGATGTGCAATTCGCTGGCGCAGGCGCGCGCTTCTATCTTGCCTCCTGCCCGGCGCATAAGGGGTTCACCACCCGCAAGCTCGGCATCGCCGATGCCAATGCGCTCGAACGCGGCTCCCTCGAAGAATCCAACGAGCGCACCATCTTCCAGCTCGTCATCCCCGGCATCTGCGACAGCGCGCAGCTGGTCATGGGGCTGACCGTGCTCAAGCCCGGTTCGGTGTGGAACACCATGCCCCCGCACATTCATGAGCGCCGCAGCGAGATTT